>TARA_R110002110_G_scaffold167482_1_pt1 | contig 85701 bp, 80 predicted proteins | sample TARA_R110002110 | Tara Oceans TARA_R110002110 (sample SAMEA4397330) | marine metagenome | biome: Polar Biome; feature: [SRF] surface water layer (ENVO:00010504); material: water (ENVO:00002006), including particulate matter (ENVO:01000060) such as... | depth 5 m | reverse complement strand
GTTAATTTCTAACGTAAATACTGGACTCGTTTTAGGGGGTCACCTCACTGGACAAATTGGCTTATCAAGGATTGCGATGGATCGCCTGGATGTGAGTGAAGGACATGATGTTAATGTTGGACATGCCCCCATTGTTAAATCGTTGAGCACTGTTCGTAAAAAGATATATGGCAATGTCTTAAATGAAAACGACATGTCAGAAATAATGAAGGACATCAGTGACCATAAATACAGGGACATCGAAATTGCAAGTTTTTTAAGTGTTTGCTCTGGAGGACGTCTTAATCTGGACGAAATCATCAACCTGACTAAAGCCATGGTAATTTGTGGCAAGCGCCTTTATTGGCCTGATCATGAAAAAGTATTTGATAAACATTGTATAGGGGGATTACCAGGTAACCGAACTACTCCCCTGGTTGTCGCCATTGCCAGTGCTGCAGGATTGGTATTTCCCAAAACATCTTCTCGTGCAATTACATCCCCTGCTGGCACGGCAGATACCATGGAAACACTATTTAAGGTCGATTATTCATTGCCTGAAATGGAAAGAATAGTTGCTGATATTGGCGCCTGCATGGTTTGGGGAGGGGCAGTTAATTTGAGCCCTGCAGATGATTTATTGATAAGAATAGAAAGAGAGTTGGACATTGATGGCGAAGGCCAATTGATTGCTTCGGTACTTTCAAAAAAAATAGCAGCCGGATCATCCCATGTGATTATTGATATCCCAGTAGGTGAAACTGCAAAAGTTCGCACTCGTACCGATGCTGATTATCTGGCAAGCCTTTTTACCAAGGTAGGTGATGCTTGTGGTATTCAGGTCCGGTGCTTGTTAACTGATGGCAGTAAACCCGTTGGGGCTGGAATAGGACCCGTTCAAGAAGCGTTGGATGTGCTCTCAGTCTTAAAAGGTGAAGATGATGCTCCTCAGGATTTATCAAAGCGTGCTCTGGTATTAGCTGCCAATATATTTGATATGGATAGTCAATGTGGAATGGAAAGCGCAATGGAAATGGTCTCAGGAATTCTCGAGAGTGGACAAGCATGGACACAATTTTTACGTATAGCGTCGGCACAGGGAGGATTAAAAGAACTGCCTCAAGCAAAATATTCCAGTCTGCAAAAAGCGGACAGAAAAGGCGTTATACAAGCGATTGATAACCGACGTCTTGCACGCCTGGCAAAACTGGCAGGAGCCCCTTTTGATAAGACTGCTGGCCTGCGATTACATGCCAATGTGGGTAACCGAGTTGAATATGACGACCCAATATTTACATTGTTTAGCGATAGTCCCGGAGAGAAAGATTACGCCCTGGAGTACTATAAAAATAACGCCGATATTTTTTCTATTCGTGATTAAAAAATATCACAAAACAAAAAGAATCAATTGAATCCTATCATTTTTAGTTTAGCCGAACATTCATTGGCAGCAAGCCTTTGTGATGCTTTGCATGCAGAAGCAGGAGTGTTAAATAGTCGTTCTTTTCCTGACGGCGAATCTTATTTGCGAATTAAAAGTATTGTTAAAAATCGTCAATGTATCATCCTTGCAGATATGTCCTATCCTGATAAAAAATTTCTTCCATTAAGTTTTCTAATCTCAACATTAAAAGAACTCGAAGCTGCAAGTGTTGGTCTTGTTGCTCCCTATTTAAGTTACATGCGACAGGACAGGCGCTTTGTGGACGGGGAAGCTGTTACTTCTCGGATTTTTGCACAGTTATTGTCGCAGCAATTTGACTGGCTGGTTACTGTTGATCCTCATTTGCATCGCTATCATTCACTTGATGAGATTTACACCATACCTTCGCGGGTTGTCCAGGGAGCCCCGGTATTAGCCGACTGGCTGAGCTCAGAAAAAGATGTGTTTCTGGTAGGACCTGATTCAGAAAGCGAACAATGGGTGTCTGAGATTGCATCAAAAAGTGGTCACCCTTTTGTAATTGGCGAAAAACAGCGTCATGGTGATCGTGATGTAAAAGTAAGTTTGCCTGATTTGTCAGAATTTAAGTCAAAAACTGCAGTCATCATTGATGATGTAATTTCCAGTGGTCAGACAATTCTCGAATGTATGCTGACTCTGAAAGCGCATGGAATAGCAAAAATCAAGTGTGCTTGTGTGCATGGCATTTTTGCAGATGACATTGATAAAGTTTTGTTGAAAAGTGGTCTGCAACAATTGCTGTCAACGAATACAATCGCGCATTCATCAAATAAACTGGATGTAACCAGGCTTTTGATTGCGCCAATTAAGGAATGTCTGAAATTGGGGGGAGGAGAACAGCTATGAAAATTACTTTTATAGGAGGCACTGAAACAGTAACAGGCTCCAAATACCTTGTGCAAACAAGTACCACGCAACTCCTCGTGGACTGTGGTCTTTTCCAGGGCTATAAATGGTTGCGGGAAAGAAACTGGGACGAGCCTTTATTTGATATCAACAAGCTGGATGGTGTTGTGTTGACCCATGCCCATCTGGACCATTCCGGATATGTTCCGGTACTGCGTAAACGAGGTTATCGAAAGTCTATATACACGCATCATGCAACAAAAGATTTATGCAGTATCCTGCTGCCTGATAGCGGCCATATACAGGAAGAAGATGCAAAATATTTTACCAAACATAAAATCGGAAAACGGAAGAATCCGCAACCGCTTTATAACCGTAAAGAAGCCATAGAGGCTATGCAGCTATTTGAAACGGTGGATTTCAATCAAACATGTGTAATTGGGGATATCACCATCACGCTGCAAAAAGCAGGGCATATTCTGGGTGCCGCCTGTGTCATTTTGGAAGCGGAGGGGAAACGTGTTGGATTTTCAGGCGATGTCGGCAGGCCTGATGATATCTTTATGAACCCTCCAGAACCATTGCCAGCATTGGACCTGCTGATGCTTGAATCCACCTATGGCAATCGGCTACATGGCAATGCTGATGCAGTTCAGCAATTGGGAGAAATAGTTACTGACACTGCCAGTAAGGGTGGTGTTCTTTTAATTCCCAGTTTTGCTGTGGGTCGTGCACAGACGATTATGCACATTCTGGCCAGGTTAAAAGAGAAAAACAGAATTCCAGATTTACCGGTTTTTCTTGATAGTCCGATGGCGATTAATGCATCGGATATCTACTGTAAACATATGGATCAACATCGATTGGATATAGGTCAATGTCACGCAATGTGTGATGTTGCCACTTATACCCAGGGAGTAGAAGAGTCCAAGGCGCTGGCAGGGATTACTTACCCTCATGTGATTATAGCGGGCAGTGGAATGGCTACAGGTGGAAGAATTTTGCATCACATGAAACGGCTGTTAAGAGATCACAGAACTACTCTCTTGTTTACCGGCTATCAGGCTGGCGGGACGCGAGGTGCAAAAATGCTTGGAGGTGCCGATATGGTCAGAATCCACGGGCAGGACATTCCTTGCCGGGCGCGTGTTGAGGTACTTGATGGGCTTTCAGGTCATGGGGATTACAAGGATATCGAACAATGGTTGAAACAATCAGCATTGGTAAAAAATACACCTATTCAATTGGTACATGGTGATCCGGAAGCTCTGGAGGGGATGAAGGAATACCTGCGGAGGGAAACTGAATTTGATATTGAAGTGGCGAGGTACAGAAAAGTATTAACGGTTTGAAAACATGGAAATAGCCGGCGGACTTAGCAAATTGGGCGAATTTCATAAGACACGGGAATTTATGATTTGATATGGGCGAATGTTTTAGTAAGTTATTTAAAAAATTCATCACTCTCTCTTGTTATTAATAAATAGCTAAGTACTGATTGTGCAATCTGTAAACGGACTTCAGTTCGCCCGACCCATTTCAGCCGGGGAGGAAGGGACTCGCATAATATTGCCAAAGGTAAAAAACGATCAGTACTTATCCTTGCGCACAATCCCGGAATCGAGGAAGTGGCAGACCGGGGTGACAAAACTTGACCTACCCTGTCTGTATAATGCTGATTGATTCGCTTAGGGTGAATTTCAATGTTAAATAGTAAGAGGCAGTTTTAAACTTTTTATTCAAAGCGATGTTATCAACGTTTTCAGCAGACTCTAGGAAACGACATCGGAGAAATCTGAAATGAAAATAGGTAATTAAATTGAATGGTACTGAAAACAAGGAAAAGATAACAGGAATTCTATGTCTGAACCCTGGAAGTTCCTCTTTAAAGTGGGCCGTTTATCCTACCCTGAGTGCAGAACGATCCGTAGCTGAATCTAAAACCACTATGGATGAAGGCAGGGCTGAATTACTGAAACTGATTAAAAATTATTCCATTGGGCTCTGCCTTATTCGTTTTGTCCATGGCGGAGTCAAGTTTGTGCATCCCGTACAAATCACTGGAGAAAACATTTCTGAATTGGAAGACTTACAGGAAATGGCTCCACTGCATAATTCTTCAAGCCTTGAATTATGCAGGCTGTTGCAAGAGATTTCTCCCGATCTGAAATTAATCGCGGTGTTTGATACTGAATATTTTCACTTCTTACCTCAAGTGTCGCAATTATATGGCCTCTCCAGAGACTTGACCGAGAAATACAATATCCGCCGCTATGGATTTCATGGTTTTGCCCATTCCGCAATGAGTAAAAGCTGGGAAGAAATAAGCCATGTGACAAGAGGAAGTGAAAACGACAGCCGCCTGATTACCTTGCAATTGGGCAGCGGGTGTTCGATGGCAGCTATCAAGAATGGGCAGCCTATCGATACGACGATGGGATTTACGCCTAATGATGGCTTATTGATGAGTACTCGTTGTGGTGAAATTGATCCTGGGCTAGTGACCTGGTTGCAAAGGAAGGAAGGATGGACATCAGAAGAAACTGATTATTATTTAAATGAACAATCAGGCTGGTTCGGCCTTTCGGCCGAGAGTAAGGACATGGCTGAGGTAATCAGTAGCAAATCAAATGGTGCCAGCATGGCTCTCTCTCTCTTCATCCATAGAATACATAAAAACCTGGGCGCTTATTTTGCCTTATTGGGCGGTCTGGACGGCATCGTTTTAAGTGGAGGCATTGCAGAACATGCTATGCCATTTTGCCGTCGAATTTTAGCCAATCTTGGTCACCTGGGTATTGAAATGTCGGCCGATGGTGATTTTTGTCAGGCAGTAAACATTAAAGGAATGGATGCTTATTGCCTTTCTATCCCAGATTCCAGAGTTTCTTGCTGGTCGGTCAAAGGAAGTGAGCATCTTGCCATGATGGATAGTGTAGCTAGAAGTCCAGATGCAATTAGAGATAATAAAAAAAATAAGATTGATTGATTTTAAGACTTGCCTATATCCAGGACACAGGAATGTAAACCAATGCATTTAGAAATTATTTTGAGTTGTCGGCGGGCTGTTAAATCTTCTTGCCAGGATCGGGATAGTGGAGGAAGACAATAAGGCTGTTATTAGTGTCATGAAAACCAGCGCGATCATAGAATGATGTGATAAATGCCCTTGTTGCAAGCCAATACTCGCTACAATCAATGCGACTTCAGCACGTGGAACAAGTGCCATTCCCAATAACCAGCATTCATTTTTATGTAAAGTTTGGAATAATACCCAGGGGCTTAGTAATTTTCCTATTATAGCGACAAATACAAATATTATGATCATCAGAGCAAGTTTCAGATCGGTTAGGTCAAGTTCAGTGATCCTCATACCAATACTGAGAAAAAAAAGAGGAATTAAGGTCTTAGTCACCCGATTAAATAGGATTCTGTCCGTTTCTTGGTGATTATTTTTTGCTAAAGAAAGGATAGTACCTGCAGCAAATCCACCTACTGCAGGTGACAATCCACTCAAATGAGTAAACCATGCAGACAAAAAAGCCAATAGAAAAAGTAATGGCAGACGGACAAATTGATTATTGGTTATTTGTATTTTAAACAGCAACCATTGAAAAACCCATAAAATCAAACAGATCAGGCTGAGAAATAAAAGGCTGCTAAGCAGTGAGAAAACCAATTGATTTATCCCATTGCCAGACATTAGGCCCAAATGAGCAGCAGATAAAAGATATAAAGCAATAATATCATCAACTATAGCTGCTGCGAGTAAGATTTGACCGACGCGGCTGGACAATATACCTTCACGTGCGAGTAAAGGAACAATCAACCCTATGCTGGTAGCTGTCAGAGCTATTGCTATGTATAAGGCTTCTTCCACTTTGCTTGTCAGCGAGTAGCCGGCAACAAATCCCAGTACTCCACTCAGAAAAATTCCCGTCAATCCTACTAAAATTCCGGGTTTAATAGCGCTTAGAAAATTTGTCCAGCGAATTTCAAATCCCGCAGAAAACAAAATTAATAGTACAATTATTTCTGAAATTCGAGCCTCCCACTCTCCAAAAATTATCCAATCAAGATAAAAAGGCCCAAATAGTATTCCCGTTACAATGCCTACCGTTGCCAACGGAATATTTAGTTTTTTGAATGCGGAATTTAAAATTGAAAAGATTAAGCCAAGAATTAACCAGAGGGTGAAAGACATCATGAATCCTAATCTTCTTTACCTGAATATAATGGGCCAAAAATATAAATTTCTAGCGTTAATATTAATCTATATATCTCATAGAGAAATAAGATCCATCCGAATTTATAAATATTTGAGATATTAGCAGATTATTATTCTCAAATATTTCCACTACTTCATAATCCAGGTTTTTTACCCTTAAACCGAATGCATACGCTTTTATACTGAGTTTAGATTGAATTTCATATTTTCCAGCTTCTGACAGAAAGGTTCTGTTATATAGTCTAATGATACTTTTAGAACCAAATACCTTCAGGAATCCTGACTCAAAAGAAATTTCTACTTCTATATCCTCCAGGTTGTCAAAATTATACAGTTTGACGAAATTTGCTGATTTAGAATTGACAATTGTCTTTTTTGATTTTGGGTTCAAAAAGGGAATGATTACAACCATGATACTTACTTCGTCGTAGTCGCATTGAAAGAAAGTCGAATATTTATTCTCAAATTCTCCGTTTTCATTAAAGAGTTCTACATTAATTTCTATTTCATACATTCCTTGTGATTGTTGAATTTCGCCTATTTGAAAATGTTGTTTACTGACAATATTTCCATCACTATCGAAGTTTTCACGTATAACTGTGCGGCCAGATAATTGTTCAATTAGCATCTCATTTTGTGCGCTTGAATTAATGCTCAAGAGTATTAATAGTAAAAAATATAATATTTTCATTTCATAAGAAGTGTGCAATTTAAATGTGTAGCCAGGAATGATCAAGTTAATTACTACACCCAGTGTTTAAGTAATGCAGCAATTGGCCTTCGTAACCACCAATATCGAATCTTGTGCTTTGTTAATGGCGCAACAATCCTGGCCTTGTCGCAGTCATTTTCGAATTGATTGTTTAATATTTCGGCTACCTCTTTGGATATAAATAAGCACACCAGCTCATGATGTATAAATAAACTTCGATAATCCATATTAGCTGACTCTATCATTACTATTCTTGAATCCACCACCATTGTTTTTGCATGAAGCATCCGAGGTAAATAAGCATATACACTAATATTAGACTGAGTCAGTCGAGAATAATACCGCCAGGCCAGCGCATTGATCAGTGAATTATCGCCTTTGTCAGGTACCAGAAAACCGATTTTGACGCCTCTGAGGGAGGCTTCTATCAAGTCCTTGATTAAATACTCATCAGGAATAAAGTAGGGAGTAGTAACTTGTATGTTGCTTTTAGCGTTGCTAATTAATAGGGATAGTTGGCAGCGTAACAGGAAACGGCACTTGCGAGATAAATTTGGAATAAAGTTTATTTCTCTGCTGGGTTCATAATAAAGCTGACGTCTTTTAAACCAAAGGTCATCAAAATACCTGGCAACAACTTCAGTTGCCACAGATTCTAATTTTATATGGGTATCACGCCATCTTGATTTGCCAGAATAGTGGCGGGAACATTCCTGATGTATGTTAAAGCCACCAGTGAATAATTTGCAGCGATCTATCAGTAGTATTTTTCTGTGATTGCGAACATTGAATTGCGCTGGCTCTGCCAGCTCCAACGATGAAACCAATGTAAAGTGATTTTGTTATGCAGCTATTTTATTGAGTATGGCTATAAACTGCTTACCAATTGGATCAAGCGCAAAAATATAGCTTTCCAGTAATATTTGATTTTCGGCCAATTTCATAGCACTGCACATTTCCCTGTACAAAACATCAACTTCTGCAATAACTTGAATGCTTTTAGCATCCAAGCCATGTTCTGGTAGGGTTGAAAGGCAGGGCTGTATTTGCTGCTTGTCTATATCACACCTGTTTCCGCCAGCTTTTATAGATTTCAACAGCCCAGAAACTTCATATGTTGGCAATGTTTGTCAGGATTTGCCTATGTCCAAGACACATGTTTTACAATCAGCTCCAAAATTGATCTAGGTCAGTATTTTTGATTTTAATGCTGTTACGTTACACTGTGTTGTTATGTATTCAGACTATTTAAACACACAAATGCAGATAGATATTTAAAACTAAATCTAATAAAAAAGGCGAGTGGAGGTAGGAGTAAATGGGAAACTCATCTGAAAGAGAATTTATTCTGGAAGAGCCGCACCCTGTTGTGGATATGCATGAATATGCCCGCAGAGATAAAACATTACACTCCTGCCGGGACGTCTTACAGATTATTTTTAAAGATTATCAGGGGCCGGTTGCTATCCGGTTATGGAATGATGAAGTTGTCATTGGCCAAGAAAAAGCCACCTTCTCTCTGGTATTAAGGAAAGCCTACCCCTTAAAAGAATTGCTTTTAAGCAGAAATCTAAATCGTCTGGCTGAAGCTCATTTGTGCGGAGATGTGGATGGTGAAGGAGACCTGGAAAAGGTCTTTGATCTTATTGATTATCTGCAGGATAAGAAATTCAGTCTGGTTGAACGAATTAAAATATTTCGACTAGCCTCGGTTATTACAGAGACAAATAAAACTTTTCAATCTTCCAAAAAAAGGTCACGCAGAAAAAGTAATTCCAGAGAAAGTATTTCCCACCATTATGATGTACATAACGACTTTTATAGTCTTTTCCTGGATACGGAAATGGTTTATTCCTGCGCCTATTTTTCCAGTGAGGATCAGTCCCTGGCTGATGCGCAGCGGGATAAACTGGACTATATCTGTCGCAAGTTACGTTTAAAAGAAGGTCAGAAATTGCTTGATATCGGCTGTGGTTGGGGAGGGCTGGCATTTTGGGCCGCCCGACATTATGGGGTTGAAGTGCATGGAATTACCCTGAGCCAGGAGCAGTATGATTTCGCAGTAGCCAGATCAAAAGAGCTGGGATTGGACGGGCAGGTTAGCTTTGAATTACGCGATTATCGGGATATGGATGCTGACGAACAATACGACAGAATTGTCAGTGTAGGGATGTTCGAGCATATCGGGATTGATAATTTTCCCTTGTATTTTCGTACGGTAATGCGTTTGCTAAAACCGGAAGGCTTGTTTTTAAACCATGGCATTACCAATGATACAGGCTGGCAAGACACGCCGAGTACTCGCTTTATTAATAAGTATATTTTTCCTGATGGCGAGTTGGCCAGGGTCAGTGATGTGACGGCCGCTATGGAAAAGGAGTCTTTTGAAATTCTGGATACTGAAGCCTTGCGACCTCATTATGCGTTGACTCTGCGTCATTGGATTAACAAACTTGAGTGGAACAGGAAACAGGCAATTGATATCGCCGGAGAAGCAACTTACCGGTTGTGGCTGTTGTATATGGCCGGGTCAGCCCATTACTTCACCTTGGGCAGTACTGGCTTGTATCAGATTCTGGCCTGTAAAAGCCGGCAGCCCTGGTCTCACCCATTACGCCGTAAAGATTTGTATCGCGAATAAACGTGGAACACTGAGTGTTAATAATTCAAATAAAGCAGAAAAAATATTATGAATACACTGGTAGCAATTATTTTTAAACATGATGAAAACGGTGCTGAAAAAGCATTGCAAAAACTACGTGGGCTGGAGAATGAATATCTGATTGATCTGGATGATGCGGTCATAGCACATCGTCTTGGAAACGGTAAAGTGAGGCTCACTCAGTCCGTAAACCTGGCAAGTTCAGGAGCCTGGCATGGTGCATTTTGGGGCTTGCTGATCGGTTTTCTTTTCGCAGGCCCATTAGGGTGGATCATTGTCGGCGGTATTGGTGCCGGGTTTGGCGCGTTGATGGGTTATTCAAGCGATTATGGAATAAATGATAATTTTATAAAGAGTTTGAGTAAAGAACTTGAACCCTGTTGTTCTGCTCTGTTTATTCTTATCCGGCAGATGACAGAGGACAAGGTGATGGAAGAGTTGCAAGGAGTAGGCGGCACTATTATAAAAACCTCATTATCCAAAGATGTAGAAGCCAAATTACAAACGGCATTAGAGACTGTTAAAAGTTAATGCCTGGATTTCTTTTAAGAATAACCTGAAATCTCAATGTAAGGATATTTTAAATTAGCGAATGTTTCTGTTTCAAGTTCAAGCTTGAATTTCAAATACAGCGAAATAACACTAGTAAATTATAAATAACTGAACCTTACGAAAAATTCGCAAATTAAAAAATAAAGGAAAAATTGATATGGAAACTAAGGATGGACTTGACAATTTAGATGTCCAAAGATTACAAAAATACATCCCTGTTTCGATAATAATTATTTTAAGTATTTTGATTATCTTTACAGGATTTTATACTGTTTCTGCTGAGTCTGTTGGAGTAGTACAGCGTTTCGGAAATTATCATAAAGTCGAAGCCCCGGGACTTCATTTTAAAATTCCTTTAGGCGTGGATACAGTAAGGGAAGTCCCCATCAGGCGCCAGTTAAAGGAAGAATTTGGATTTGGCTCGGCAGGTGCCAGTTTCACCAGCCAGGTTTCCGATACGTCTCAATGGGAACTCGAAACTACCATGGTGACTGGTGATTTAAATACAGCATTAGTCGAATGGGTTATTCAATTTCGTATAGAGGATGCTTTTGATTATTTGTTTAAAGTACGCGAGCCAGGGGACGCTTTACGGGATATATCTGAATCGGTTATGCGCGAAGTCATTGGAGACCGAACTGTTGACGAGGTGCTTACAATAGGGAGACAGGAAATCGAATTAACCGCCCAGATAAAGATGCAGGAAGTTGTTAATTTATATGAAATGGGCCTTCAGATTGATCAAGTGCAATTAAAAGATGTTAATCCGCCAGAGCCGGTTCAGGCTTCCTTTGACGAAGTGAACGAAGCGCAGCAGGAACGTGAAAGAATGATTAACGTTTCCAGAGGGGAATATAATAAAGCTGTACCTTTGGCCAGGGGGACAGCAGAACAAGCTATTTTGTCAGCACAAGGTTATGCCATCCAGCGAATCAATCAGGCAGAAGGCGATGCTGCAAAATTCAACGCCCTGTTTGTGGAATTTGAAAAGGCACCGGAAGTGACCAAGCGGCGGCTGTATCTTGAAGTGCTGGGTGAAGTATTACCAGAGGTTGAGTCAAAATTTATTCTGGATGAGTCAGCGACTTCGGTTTTACCATTATTACAAATTGGTAATGCCTCAAGAGGAATTGTGCAATGAATAATATTCTTCGCGTGTCGATAGTTTTACTCTTAATATTAATTGTGCTTGGGTACGAATCAGTTTTTCGCCTGGATGAAACCGAGCAGGCAATAATTACTCAGTTTGGCAAACCAATTGAGCCATTTTTGACCGAATCAGGCCTGCACTTAAAAGTGCCATTCATACAGAATGTGAACCGTATTGAAAAACGGATTTTACTCTGGGATGGTACTGCCAATGATATGCCCACTAAAGATAAGCTGTACATTACTGTCGATACCTTCGGACGATGGCGTATCAAAGATCCATTGCAATATTTCTTGCGTCTGCGAGATGAAAGAAGCGCTGCTTCAAGACTGGAAGACATATTAGGTGAGGTTTACGAACAGCAGATATGAATACAAATAGACTATTGCCACTTAAGAAGTTTGGGCAGAGCGTATGGCTGGACTATCTGAGCCGCGATTTGATTGAGTCAGGTGAGTTGCTACGCCTGGTTCAGGAAGATGGTATTGCAGGCGTGACCTCCAATCCTGCCATTTTTGAAAAAGCGATTAATGGCAGCAAGGTCTATGATCAGACCATCGCCAGATTGTCGAAAGAAGGTTTGGATATTGAATCAATTTACCGACAGATCACGCTACGAGATATTGCGGATGCAGCTGATCTGTTGCACCCGGTCTTTGCCGCGTCGAATGGTGCTGATGGTTTTGTCAGTCTTGAGGTTTCACCCCATCTGGCGTATGACAGTGATGCTACCGTTCGGGAGGCACATGAATTATGGGGATTGCTTGATCGAGAAAACGTCATGATAAAAGTGCCTGCAACACCAGCAGGGTTAATGGCCATCAGGCAACTGATCTCTGACGGGATTAATATTAATGTCACTCTGCTATTTGGTCTTTCACGTTATCGAGAGGTTTGTGAGGCTTATCTGGCCGGGCTTGAGGCTCGTGTGCTGGCAAAGAAATCAATCCATAGCGTGGCATCGGTGGCGAGCTTCTTCCTGAGTCGTATTGATTCCCTGGTTGATCCCCTACTGGAGAAAATGGATGAACTGGAAGAAGCCTCTCAATTTATGGGCAAGGCAGCAATAGCCAGTGCCAAACTTGCTTATCAGTATTATCAGGATTTTTTTACAAGCCAACGCTTCCAGGTGCTGGCTGATCAAGGTGCCCGACCACAGCGCCTGCTGTGGGCAAGCACCAGCACCAAGAACCCCGCCTATCCTGATACTCAATATGTTGACTCTCTGATTGGGTATAACACAGTCAATACCATGCCAATGCAGACCATTAATGCCTATCGTGACCATGGGCAACCCGCCGAAAGGCTGACAGCTGATACGGATGAAGCACAAGCAGTACTAACAGGCTTGATAAATTCGGGTGTCGATATTGATGTCATTGAACACCAACTTGAAAAAGAAGGTATAGAGAAGTTCATTGATCCTTATGACAAATTATTCAGATCACTGCAACAAAAGGCGGGGAAGACCGGCAAATGACAACGTTGACAGACTCATCCTCATCTTCCCACCAGGAAAATCCTCTTTCCGCTGGGGAACTGGAGAAAATGCATGCCTACTGGCGCGCAGCAAATTATCTCTCAGTAGGTCAGATTTACCTGATGGATAATCCCTTACTTAAAAAACCATTGAAAATTGAACATATCAAGCCGCGTCTGCTCGGTCATTGGGGTACGACACCAGGGCTCAATTTTATCTATGTGCATTTAAACAGGATGATCAAGGCACTGGATCTCAATATGATCTATATCGCGGGACCAGGCCATGGTGGGCCGGGATTAATAGCTAATACCTGGCTGGAGGGAAGCTATAGCGAATTTTATCCGGATATCGGCAAAGATGCCGAAGGGATGGGCAAATTATTTAAACAATTTTCTTTTCCCGGTGGTGTACCAAGCCATGTCGCCCCTCAAACACCTGGTTCTATCCATGAAGGTGGAGAACTTGGCTATTCTTTATCACATGCCTTTGGTGCGGTATTTGACAATCCTGACCTGATCGCAGCGTGCGTGATCGGGGATGGTGAAGCAGAGACAGGACCACTGGCGGCGGCCTGGCATTCCAACAAGTTTCTTAACCCAGTTGGGGACGGTGCGGTATTGCCTATTTTGCACTTGAATGGCTACAAGATTGCGAACCCCACAGTTTTGGCACGGATTAGTCATGAAGAATTAGAGAGTTTATTTATTGGTTATGGTTATCAGCCCTATTTTGTCGAAGGCTCTGATCCAGTTGAAATGCATCAGGTAATGGCAGCGACAATGGATAGGGCCTTGAATGAAATTAAAACCATCCAGGCTCGGGCCAGAGAGCAGGGTGTGAAGCAAAGGCCACGTTGGCCGATGATCATTCTGCGCAGTCCAAAGGGCTGGACAGGACCTAAAGAAGTGGATGGAAAGAAGACGGAGGATTACTGGCGGTCTCATCAGGTGCCAATAAGTGAATTTTCAAAAAACCCGGAACATATCAAATTGCTTGAAAGCTGGCTAAAGAGCTATCAGCCAGCACAATTATTCGATGAAACAGGCAGTCTTCTGTCAGAACTGGCTGAGCTTGCCCCAGTTGGTGTGCGGCGTATGGGGGCTAATCCCCATGCCAATGGTGGTGTATTGCTGCATGATCTTAAGATGCCAGATTTCCGCAATTATGCACTTGAAGTGACCAAGCCAGGGCAGCTTAGTGGGGAGTCAGTACGCGAGATGGGCAAGCTGCTGCGTGATGTGATGAAATTGAACCTGAAATCGAAGAATTTTCGTGTGTTTGGTCCCGATGAAACCGCCTCCAACCGCCTGGGCGCCTTATTCGAGGTCACGGATCGAGCCTGGCAGGCAGAGCACTTGCCCGAAGATGATCATCTGGCACCAGATGGACGGGTCATGGAAATACTCAGTGAACACACTTGTCAGGCTTGGCTCGAAGGATATTTACTTACCGGGCGTCATGGCTTTTTCTCCTGCTATGAAGCCTTTATTCATATTATCGATTCAATGTTTAATCAACACGCAAAGTGGCTCAAAGTCACCAGCAAAGAGATTCCCTGGCGGCGACCCATTGCTTCTTTGAATTACCTGCTTACTTCCCATGTATGGCGTCAGGATCATAATGGATTTTCACATCAGGATCCGGGCTTTATAGATCATGTAGTGAACAAAAAGGCAGATGTGATTCGTGTCTATCTGCCGCCTGATGCAAATACCCTGCTATACATCACTGACAAGTGCTTGCGATCAAAGAACTTTATCAATGTCATCGTGGCGGGTAAGCAGCCTCAATTGCAATTTTTGGATATGGATACAGCCGTCAAACATTGCAGTGAAGGTATTGGCATCTGGGAATGGGCCAGTAACGACAGGGAAGGTGAGCCGGATGTGATCATGGCCTGTGCTGGAGATGTCCCTACACTTGAAATACTGGCCGCAGTGGCGCTGCTACGACAACATCTGACTGAACTGAAAGTTCGTGTGATCAATGTCGTGGATCTGATGAGCCTGCAACCGCAAAGTGAACATCCTCATGGATTATCGGACAAGGACTTTGACAGTCTGTTTCCAGGGGATACTCCGGTCATCTTCGCCTATCACGGCTATCCATGGTTGATACATCGCCTGACCTATCGCCGATTGTGCCATCCTCATTTGCATGTGCGCGGCTACAAGGAAGAGGGCACGACGACGACACCGTTTGACATGGTAGTGCGTAATGATATGGATCGCTTCCATCTGGTGGAAGATGTGATTGACCGCGTGCCAAAGCTGGGAGGTAGTGCGGCTTACGTCAAGCAACTTATGCGGGATAAATTGGTTGAGCATAAACAATACATTATCCGGCACGGGCAAGACATGCCGGAAGTGAAGGAATGGCAATGGCCGTATTGAAAACTTCCGGCAGTATTCACTGTGTTGCCGTACTGGTTTTGAAAAATGAATTTAATTTATGTCGTAAACTAATTGGAGAGTCAAAATGAATAATGAGGAAATTGCCCATTCGGGAGCCTGGGTTCTGGCTGTGATAGTGATAATTATATTGTCCTGGTTGCTTTATAAGTACCTGGCGCCAAAAACATGGCGTGAGTGGGCAAGTGCCGGGGTTATACAGGCATTTATAATTGCCTTATATGCGGAGATGTATGGTTTTCCGCTGACCATTTACCTGTTCTCACGGTTTTTCGGACTGGATCGCGGCGATCTTAATGCCAGCCTGTGGTCTTCCTTATTAGGTATGGGTGAGACGGGTATGCTGATTTCGATGGTACTGGGTTATGCCTTGCTTTTTGTTGGTATTGGTATCTTTTTTCAGGGATGGCGACAACTTCACCGTGCGCGGCAGGAGAACCGCCTGGTCACTGACGGTTTGTATAGTCTGGTGAGGCACCCGCAATATATGGGACTGTTCATTGGAATCTTTGGCGAAGGGGTGGTGCATTGGCCGACACTGTTTTCTGTGGGGCTCTTTCCTGTCATCGTATTCGCTTATGTCATGCTGGCGCGAAGTGAAGAAAAACGAGTGCTAAATGAATTCGGTGAGGAATACCGCGCTTATCAAAAGCGGGTGCCCATGTTTATCCCCCGCAAAAGTCAATGGAGACAGTTCATGAAAAGTTCCAGCTTTGATTCAAGTAAGGCTAATTAAGCCATGGCAATAAAACTTTAAAGCGATCTTCATTAGTTAAGGAACCTCTGATTAATTATGAGCAGAGGTTCCTTAAATAACAATGTGTGTAGTTTTTGATAACTGAAAATTGGAGGATTTATGGCAAACCGCAACCCAAAACCCAAGAGTAAGGAAAAAAAATTAGCTACCTTGGTCAAGAAAAAACCGAAAGTGAAGACTGCTGCAAAAGGTAAGCGCAGATCACCTGTTAAGAAATCGTTGGAACGTTGTACACCAGAGCAACGCCACCAGTTGATTGCCGAGGCGGCTTATTGCCTTGCAGAGAAGCATGGGTTTCAGTGTGAAAAAACATTAGAGAACTGGCTGCAAGCGGAAGCTGAAATTGACTCCCGGATATCGATAATAAGTTAAAACATCGAATATGTATTTCTGTATGGCGAAGTTATCAGTTTAGGGTTGGATTACATAGGGGGCATTCCAGTGATGGCGCGTTCGTCTGCTGGTTTTGCTGCTGCCACTTTACAGTAAATGAAGGTAAACAATAATGGTTATGAAATGAGTCTATCACAGCAACGACATTTCTATGACTGCTCAATAAGTGAGAAACTGCTTTATACCGGGTTTCTTTTACTAATAGGCACAGCGTACCTGATGGCGCTGACATATTTATACACCAGTCATGAAGGGCATGATAGCAAGCCAGGCCTGTCCATGGAGGACATCGTGGGCACGTACTATGGCAACCGCAGTGGCACGCGCCTGGAGGCCGCTATACGCGGCACTATGGCTCCATACCTCGAGCAAACTGAAGACCGTAGCCAAATTGTAGTCTGGTTGAAAGACGGAGGGACAGAAGAAGGGTATAACAATCGCATCCGCCCTATTTTGGATAAAACCTGCCTGCAATGTCACAACCCGACCTCGGGCTTGCAGATTCCCGACCTCTCCACTTATGGAGGTATTAAAGGGGTAGCGGATGTGGATACCGGAGAATCGCTACACACACTTATGAAGTTGTCCCACATCCACCTGTTCGGCATTGGACTCGTCGCCCTGGTAATCGGGCTCATCTTCCGCCTCTCTGTTATGGCTGAGTGGCTCAAATCGACACTAATGATATTCCCCTTCATGGCGATATTCGCCGATATTCTCGCCTGGTTTCTCACCAAGTGGGATCCCATCTATGCCTATACTGTGGTGGTAGCCGGAGTAGTGCTCGGGTTGGCGTGGGTGGTACAGATTATGGTTTCGTTGTATCAGCTCTGGTTTTTACAGACGCCGAAGGAAAAAAGTTCTGGCTCTGATTAATCAGAGGGTCCTTAAATAAAATAGAAATGAGAGGAACGTATTTATGGAATGGTTAGCGCAAAACTGGTTGTGGGTACTGTTTGGCATAGCCTTCGTGGCAATGCACATGTTTGGTCACGGAGGTCATGGCGGTCACGGAGGTCATGGCGGATCCGGGCACGACGCTCATGATGCCGCGGATACACCTGGCGCCTCGGGCGCTGGATCGGATAAAGCAAGCCCGAAGAATCCTTCCGGGCACCAACACTGATGGAGGCATCATGCTTAATACTAAAATAGTTTCCTGGGCTCTCGGTCTGTCGGCTGTGGCCATGTTTATTACTTGCGTTGTGTACGGCTTGGTAACACCTCAAAGCCTGCATATGCATGAGTTTCTCGAACAGGTGCTGCCCGCTTTCCAGTGGCTGACCTGGTGGGGTTTCCTGCTTGGATTGGTGGAGAGCTTCCTCTATGGCGTGTATGGAGGAATGGTTTTCTGCCCGATTTACAACTGGCTTAAGCGGAAGTTCGGATAGGAGTTAGGGAGCTACTGTGCAGATCTTTATAACACCAATTTAGAGCATTTTTTACTGAGGAGTAACATTCAATGAACCAGGAAAAAGAGATTATCCTGATTACCGGCTGCAATGGTCGTATTGGTAGCGCAGTGATGCGGCGCATGAACGAACGCTTCGACAATGTCGTGGGCTTTGATCGCAACGCGCTCTCACCACCACCACCCGACTGTGTCTATATACCTGTCGATATCACGTCGGATGAAAGTGTGCAGGAGGGATTTCGTGTCCTGAGAGAGCATCATGGGACGCATATTGCTGCAGTAGTGCATCTTGCCGCTTATTACGATTTTCTGGGCAAGCCAAGCCGGAAATATGATGAGGTCACGGTGGAGGGAACCCGACGCTTGATAAGGGCACTGAACGATGGTTTCGAGGTGGAACAGTTTATTTTTTCGAGCACCATGCTCGTCCACAGTCCGGGAGAACCGGGGCAGTTCATTAATGAAGACTGGCCGCTGGGGGCGACTTGGGCTTACCCGGAGTCGAAGGTCCGCACTGAGGCTTTAATCCATGCCGAGCGCGGTGCAATACCAGCGGTGTATCTCCGCCTTGCCGGAGTATATGACGATGTCTGTCACTCGCCGCCGCTATCACATCAAATTCAGCGAATTTACGAGGGCCAACTGGCTGGCCACCTGTATTCCGGCGAGACCTCCCATGGTCAGACCTATATTCATCTGGACGACGTGGTGGATGTCATTGAGCGCTGCATCGAGCGACGCTCTCAACTACCACCGGAAGTGGCCATTCTTGTCGGCGAGCCGGAAACCTTGAGTTATGACGAACTACAGCATACGTTCCAAAGACTGATCCGTGACGAGTCATGGGAGACACACAGTGTTCCGGGACCGATGGCAAAAGTTGGCGCGTGGTTTCAGGACCATATTCCCGGGCAGAATCCATTCATCAAGCCATGGATGATTGACCGGGCCAATGACCAGTACTCTCTGGACATTACACGTGCCGGTACTTTGCTCGATTGGGCACCCAGCCATTCCTTGCGTCAAGCCCTGCCCAAAATGGTGGAGGCCTTGAAGGCCGACCCACTCAGCTGGTATCGAGAGCACGGCCTTGAGCCTACTTCGACTATAAAGAAGGCGGCGCGATCTGTTCCTGAGGCGTCTGATGATGAGCACATGCATGAATGCCCGATGCACCCGGAAGTATGTCAATCATCTTCGGGTAATTGCCCGCGGTGTGGCACGACACTGGAACCAACTGCGTCGATGCAGGCAAAAGAATACAGCTGCCCCATGCACCCGGAAGTCGTGAGTAGCGAACCGGGTCGATGTCCCAAGTGCGGCATGGCGCTTGAGTTGAGCAACATCCCGGAGAAAGATCATGCATGAAGGTCATGTTGGACATAATGAAATGAGCCTCTCTGAACATGCAGTCGAATTCACTTGTCCAATGCACTCGGAAATCGTGCGCAGCGAACCGGGGAGTTGTCCCAAATGCGGCATGGTGCTGGTGCCGCGCGGCACCAAGAGTAATGGCCATGCAGGACACGCCGGGGACATGATGGTAGAAAGCCATCGCAATATGCTGTGGCCATATTATCTCAGCATGATGCTGGGCTTATGGCTGTTGACCAGTCCATTCACACTTGGCTATATGAGCGACTTTGTCCCGGATGCCAATCAGTTGCGGGTCATGGCGGAGCGTGGGCTATGGTCGTTCGAACTACGAAATCTGCTGATGACCTGGAGCGATATCATCAGTGGTATTCTGGTAATTATTTTCAGCATACTGTCTGCGGATGCATGGCGCCGTAATCCCTGGGCGCAGTGGGCCAACGCCTTTGTCGGCCTGTGGTTGCTGTTCGCACCGCTGGTGTTCTGGACACCGTTGCCTGAGGCTTATGCCAATGGGACTCTCGTCGGTGGACTAGTAATCGCGCTAGCGGTGCTGATTCCGATGATGCCGGGCATGAGTATGTCAGGCATGATGGGCAAACCGGACGTGCCGCCGGGATGGGCTTATTCACCTTCGACCTGGTTGCAGCGCATGCCGATAGGAGTGCTCGCTCTGATCGGGTTTCTCATCTCACGTATCCTGGGCGCCTACCAACTTGGCCATATAGATAGCGTTTGGGAGCCATTCTTCGCCGGTAGCGAAGATATGCAGGGCATAATGAACGGCACCGAGACGATCATCACCTCGGACGTGTCCAAGGCCTGGCCGATTGCCGATGGCGCCCTCGGTGCCATCGTCTACACGCTCGAGCTGGTAATGACCTGGATGGCCGGCAAAGACCGCTGGCGCACCATGCCATGGATGGTGCTGGGACTGGCCGTCCTGATTCTGCCACTGGGTATCGTTAGTATCTATTTCGTCATTATCCAGCCGATCGTGATTGGCACCTGGTGCACACTGTGCCTTATCGCTGCTCTGGCGATGGCAGTGATGATTCCCTATTCACTCAACGAATTTGTTGCCATGGGCCAATTTCTGGCCTGGTCGCGCAAACAGGGTAGGCCATTCTGGCGTACTTTCTGGACCGGGGATGCAATGGATGGCGGTAGTGATGACACGGCAACAGGGCTTGTCGCCTCACCCCGCGAGCAGTGGGCGCAGGCCACGCGTGGCGTGACTTACCCATGGACCTTGATGCTTAGTATCGCGATTGGCGTCTGGCTCACATTCACCAGGGTGACCTTCGACAGTTCGGGTGCCATGGTCGACAGCGATCACATTGTAGGCTTGTTGGTGGTGACATTTGCGATCATCGCCCTGGCCGAGGTCGGGCGCGCCATTCGTTTCATCAATATCCCGTTCGGTGCCTGGCTGATTGCCGCGCCGTGGCTGCTTGAGGGCATCGCCTCGCCGCTGGCAATCTGGAACGGCGTGATTTGTGGAATATTGTTGATTGCGTTAGCGATCCCACGCGGAAAGGTAAAAGATTCTTATGCGGGCTGGGATCAGTATATCGTTTAGCCGGTACCAGGTTTTTATGCAGATGGAGGCGGATGTAGAAAGTATCAAGAGATAAACAATGCCGGCACAATCCAACACTGGTCAGCAGAATCAGGAAAGGGTGACGTACATGAAAATATTAATGAGAAAATCCGGAGAGGAGAAAGGAGGTGAAACTGGCAGCATATATTCTAAAAATTAAAAAAGCCGAAGGCTCATATCGAATAGCCAGTGCTTTGACTCACAGATGGAATGTAATATCTGGCGGTTATGGCAAGAGGTGTTCATTTATTTCAAGCGGCGAACATTCAGATTTAACCTCACGTTCAGAAAAGGAGCACACATTATGAATAACCATTCTATCAGGATGCTCATTGGTTGTTTGGTACCGTTGCTGCTGATTTTCATCTTGCCCCTGTTTGGTGTAGGTCAAGGGGTGACACTGTTTGTTTTCATCATTCTCATGCTTGGCTGTCATCTGCTGATGATGGGTGGACATAAGCACGCTGAGGACGATGAGGAGGTGAATCATGAATCACATTGATGTAAAGCGATTCGGCCTGGCCGTTGGTGCAACGCTGGCATTGTTGTATTTAGGTTGTATATTCGTTATGGCGACGACCGACTCAACTACAACAATTCTGTTCTTCAACAGCCTGATCCACGGTATTGATGTCACCAGCATTATTCGTAGCGATATGCCGCTATGGGAGGCATTAATGGGGCTAGCTGAGACTTTTGTATTGGGCTGGTTAACAGGTGCGACGGTGGCGGCTATTTACAATGTGTCGCTGAAGAAATGATCAGTTCTGTCGAGAAAGAGACGCTAAAATGACCTTGCGAGCGACAGCTATACCTCGGTGGGCGACAACGGAAGGGCTACCGTACCTGCTGGGTCCGACCAGGTTAGCAAAAGAGCATGCCTTTAATTTCGCGCTTTACTCTCACGCAGAATCTGGAGAAAAGGAATAATGTATACGGATCGTTATGTAAGCCGTTTAACCAAGGACACTTTGGCGCTGGTTATGGCTGGTGGGCGTGGTTCAAGATTAAAGGATCTGACAAAATGGAGAGCTAAGCCAGCAGTTCCTTTTGGTGGGAAATATCGCATTATTGATTTTCCTTTATCAAATTGTATGAACTCAGGCATCAGGAAAATAGGCGTGCTTACTCAGTATAAATCACATTCCTTGATTCGCCATATACAACAAGGCTGGGGCTTTTTACGCGGCGAGTTTGATGAATTTGTGGAATTGCTTCCAGCACAACAACACATTGAAAGCTCCTGGTACAAAGGCACTGCAGATGCCGTTTATCAAAATATTGATATTATCCGCAGTCATAAATCCTCATATATCCTCATTCTGGCTGCGGATCATGTGTACAAGATGGATTATGGCCCCATGCTCGCCCATCATGTGGAAAATAATGCAGATTTGACAATTGCCTGCATTGAGATACCTATTGAAACAGCCAGTTCCTTCGGCATAATGAAAATAAACGCAAATAACAGAATAGAGGAATTTTCTGAGAAGCCTCTTCATCCGCAAGCACTTCCAGACAATCCGGACCTGGCTCTGGCTTCAATGGGTGTCTATGTTTTCAACACGGAATTTTTGATTGATCTATTGATTCAGGATGCAGGGCTTAATGAAGAGTCCAGTCATGATTTTGGCAAGGATATTATTCCAGGGGTCATCAATAACTATAAGGCCTTTGCTTACCCCTTTCGAAAAGGAGAGGGAAAGGAGAGGGCATACTGGCGCGATATTGGTGAGATTGATGCGTATTGGCAGGCAAATCTTGAGTTAATTGGTGTCTCTCCGGAATTAAATCTTTATGATAAAGCATGGCCCATCTGGACTTATCAGCAGCAAAGCCCGCCTTGTAAATTTGTTTTTGATGATGAGAATCGACGCGGCATGGCGGTTGATTCGATGATTTCCAGTGGCTCAATCGTGTCGGGAGCCTACCTTAAGCATTCGCTGTTATTTAATGATGTCATGGTTGATTCTTATTCTTATATTCGGGATTCGGTGATTCTCCATGATGTGAAGATTGGCAGGAATTGCAGAATTAACCGTGCTGTTATTAATGATGGTGTAGTAATCCCGGACGATACAATTATTGGCGAAGATATAGAGCAGGATAAAGAGCGTTTTTATGTCAGTCCCAAGGGAGTAGTGCTGGTAACCGCCGAAATGCTGGGGTAAGATTTACATTATGAAGTCTAAAAGTTTTCCACTGCAACAATGGCTCCTTTTTTATCCACATTTGGCTTGCATAGGCAGGCATCAACACTTTGATTGAGGTATGGCCATCCTGGCTGAATCGATACGTTATGCCTGACTTTTGAAGAATGTGTAAATGACTCAGCACAATATCATTGAAAACTCTCTGCGGGAAATACCCCACGATAAGCTTGAGCGCCTTCTCGATATCTATGGCATCGGATCAGAGTTTATTGATTTTTCTGGCAATCTTATCAAGACGCCCTTAAAGGATCGTCTGTCAGTTCTAGCCGCAATGGGAGTCTCCTTAAAAAATCAGGCTGAAGTTAATTATTTACTCGAATTAAAGTCTTCCAGCACCTGGTTGAAATGGTTACAAGCTGTAATTTCGCTTCAGTTAGGACAGTGTGTTATGCCACTGGTCTGTCACGACGAAGAAGTAAACGTTCGCATGTTCTGGAATATTACATTGGAGGATGGAGCAAAGTTAGCAGGCGACTTTCGCCCTGGTGAATTTCCAGTGAAGGAGAGCTACCAGAGTGGAGGAAGATTTTTTTCTGCCAGAGATATCCCTTTGCCGAACCTCCCTTCAGGCTATCATCATATAAGACTGGATAATGGTGAAAAAGCGGTGTCGAGTTTGATCATAGTAGCCCCATCCCGTACTTATCAGCCTGAGTGGCTTTTAGAAGAGAAACGTATCTGGGGTGTTTCCGCACAACTCTATGCGTTAACAACAGAGCGAAACTGGGGGATAGGTGATTTTTCCGATTTACGGCAACTCATTGAGCTAACAGTCGTTCAGGGGGCAGATTTTATATTGCTTAACCCGCTGCATGCATTGGATATTAAATACCCCGAAAATGCCAGCCCCTATAGTCCCGCAGATCGACGTTTCCTTAATCCTCTTTATATTGATCCGTCTACTGAAATGGATTTTTTGAATTCTACTGAAGTGCAGATGCTGACTGAACAGCCAGGGTTTAAAAATAGCCTGAGTCAGTTGCGAACAAGTATGGCTGTTGATTATTCCGCTGTATTTGCTTTGAAATATAAGGTGTTTGATCTGATGTACCAGCACTTTCATGATCAACATCTTGCAGTCGGGACAGCAAGCAGCAAGCAATTTGAAAAATTTGTCAGTATCCATGGTGAAACTATTTTAACCTTTGCAAATTTTCAGGCAGATATTACTTTGCCTGGGATCCCTTCCGGTCATGATTTTAATTTTCATCTTTATCTACAGTGGCTGGCTGCTCAACAGCTTGCCAGTTGTCAGGATCTGGCTATAGAGAAAGGGATGAAAATAGGCCTTATTCGTGATCTGGCAGTAGGTGGAAACAGTGAGAGTTGCGAAGTGATTTCTAACCCTGATTTGTTTTGTATGCAAGCGAGAATCGGTGCACCTCCAGATAATTTTAACCCCGATGGTCAGAACTGGGGCTTACCACCAATCAGGCCTGACATGTTGGAAAAAACACAGTTCGCTCATTTTATTTCCTTGCTGAAAGAAAATATGCATTCCTGTGGTGCGTTAAGAATTGATCATGTGATGGCCCTGATGCGCTTATGGTGGAGCCCCGCAGAGGGAAGTGGGAATTCGGGAGCCTATGTCTATTATCCAGTGCATGAACTCTTTGCTATTTTGCGTCTGGAAAGTCAGCGCGCACAATGCATGATTATTGGCGAAGATCTGGGCGTGGTGCCACCAGAAATACGCCCCTTTCTGGAAGAATCCGGTGTCCTGTCAAATGTCGTTTTCTATTTTGAGAAATATGATGACGGCCATTTCAAAAAAGCGGCGCATTATCCTAAAAGGGCACTGGCCAATGTGGCCAATCATGACGTCCCCACATTGAAAGCCTGGTGGAATACTGACGACTTAAGATTGCGCAGGAAACTAGGATTAATTGTTAGTGATGAGCAGTTGCAGGATGATCTGGAATTCAGGCAACATGAAAAACGTCAGCTTCTCTATTGGCTGGAGGACGCGTTTATGCTACCGGAAGAATGGTGGGGAAAGGATATTGAAAAACCATTTGATGTAAGTCTTTGCAGTGCAATTTTCCGGGGTTGTGCATCATCGAATTCTCTTATGGTCTCGGTGCAACTGGATGACATTGCTGGTCTTGATAGCCCTGTCAATATTCCTGGTACCAGTACGGAATACTCTAACTGGCGACGCAAAATTCCAGTGACAACCCAACAGCTATTTGCCAGTGCAGAAGTCGGACAAATTTTAACCGGAATTCAACAGGAAAGATGATGAGTCTTCAACCGAGACAGCTTTTAAAATAGGTGAATAGTGAAATTAATCTTAATATGAACATTCCACTTATTGAGCAAGATGTAATCAATGAGGTTATTCAGGCGAACTATATTGATATTTTCTCTTTGTTGGGCATGCATAATTACGCGTTAGGAAAGAAAAGTGTTACGGTTTTTTTGCCAGGAGCCGACAGCGTAAGTGTTATTTCCCTTTCGGGAACACTTGAGTTGGGCAAACTTGAAAAAGTTCATGCGGAGGGGCTGTTCACAGGCCTGGTAGATTGTAAGAAAAAAGTCCCGTATCGACTCAAGGTTGAATATCCATTGGGGACTTTCGTTCTTGATGACCCTTATCGATTTCCGTCCCTGCTTGATGATGCAGATTGCTATCTCTTTAATAATGGGACCCATGAACAGGCTTATCGCTTTCTGGGAGCTAATCACTATAGCTGTGATGGTGTGGAAGGTGTTCTATTTGCGGTGTGGGCACCTAATGCCATGCGTGTATCTGTGGTAGGGGATTTTAATGCCTGGGACGGGCGCGTGCATGTCATGCGTCAGCATCCAGCTTCCGGTATATGGGAAATCTTTCTGCCAGCAGTAGAACCCGGAAATGCCTATAAATATGAAATTATTGCGCAGGATGGCAGTTTATTACCACTTAAAGCTGATCCCTACGCCAGACGTATGCAACTCAGACCTGATACGGCATCTTTGGTCCCTGATCAAAATGAGTACAAATGGAAAGATAGCAAGTGGATGCTCCACCGACCCAAGACTGAAAAACATGCCGAAGCGATTACCATTTATGAAGTGCATGCTGGCTCCTGGAAACGCAAGCCTGAACAGAACAATAGTTTTCTAAGCTATCGTGATCTGATAGATGAATTACTGCCTTATGTTAAGAAAATGGGCTTTACCCATATTCAATTAATGCCCCTGAGTGAGCATCCCTTTGATGGCTCCTGGGGTTATCAGCCACTAGGGATGTTTGCGCCAACCAGCCGTTTTGGGTGTCCGCAAGAATTTAAAAATTTCATTGATGCGGCGCACCAGGAAAATATTGGCGTTTTGCTTGACTGGGTACCGGGTCATTTTCCGAATGACCCCCATGGTCTCGCTTTATTAGATGGCACCCATTTATATGAACATGCTGATCCACGTAAGGGTTTCCACCCTGACTGGAATACACTGATTTTTAATTTTGCCAGGGCTGAAGTTGCAAGCTACCTGATCAGTAATGCTCTTTACTGGCTCGAAGAGTTTCATGTTGATGGTTTGCGTTTTGATGCCGTCGCATCAATGCTCTATCTGGATTACAGTCGCAAAGAAGGCGAATGGTTGCCAAATTATCATGGCGGACGGGAAAATCTTGAAGCGATCGAATTGTTGCGCTCTATTAATAGCCGTGCCTACTTTAATTATCCTGGCGTGATGATGACCGCGGAGGAATCAACGGCCTGGCCGGGTGTGACAGATTTCATTGACAGAGGTGGACTGGGTTTTGGTTTCAAGTGGAATCTGGGCTGGATGAATGACACGCTTAACTATATGTCCCGTCATCCTGTTCATCGCAAATTTCATCATAACGAAATGACCTTTAGTTTACTTTATGCTTTTTCTGAAAACTTTATTCTGCCGCTGAGTCATGATGAAGTGGTTCATGGCAAATACTCCATTCTGGAGAGGATGCCTGGTGATGACTGGCAGAAATTTGCCAGTTTACGTGCTTATTATTGTTTTATGTGGACGCATCCGGGCAAGAAATTGTTATTTATGGGCAATGAATTTGCACAACGCGATGAATGGTCACATGATCAAAGCCTCGATTGGCATTTACTGGCATATGCGCCGCATCAAGGCGTACAAAAACTGGTGTGTGACCTTAATGGCTTATACAAAAATAATAATGCGCTGTTTGCACTGGATTACTCTCATGATGGTTTTGAGTGGGTGGATGCGGATAATCACGGTGATTCTATTTTTATTTACCTGAGAAAGGGCCAGGATCCAACAAGTGTTCTCCTGGTTGCCCTCAATATGACAGCAACTGTGCATCAGGATTTTCGGATAGGGGTTCCCGAGCCAGGCTTTTATCGTGAATTACTTAATTCGAATGATGAAGATTATGGTGGCAATGGGCTTGGAAATTTTTCCGAAGTTGAAGCCGAAGCGGTTTATAGTCATGGCAAGGAGTGGTCGATTAAGATACTGTTGCCACCACTCGCAGCACTTGTTTTCACGATGAAATAATTCAGGATACATTCGAATAGTTGAGTAGCAATGACTAAAATCACCGCATTGGAAAACGGGCACTTGATGCCTCTTGGTGCTCATTGGGATGGACAGGGGGTTAATTTTTCGCTGTTTTCCGCACATGCTGAAAAGGTAGAGCTCTGCCTGTTTAGTGAAGACGGTAAGCGGGAAGTTGCGCATCTGGAATTACCAGAGTTAAATAATCAGATATGGCATGGCTATCTGCCTGATGCAGCCCCGGGAACTGTTTATGCCTATCGTGTCTACGGGCCTTACCAACCTCATCTTGGACACCGCTTTAACCACCATAAATTATTACTGGATCCTTATGGGAAAAATATCATTGGAGATTTTCATTGGACAGATTTGCACTATGCTTTTGATCTGAACTCAGCGGAAAGCGATCTCAGTTTTGATGCCCGGGACAACGGAGCTTTCATGCCTAAATGTGTAGTTGTCAGAGACAGGTCCGGCGGATCAATTAAAAGAAAGCGTGTGCCTGAAAATAAGACCATTCTCTATGAAGCGCACCTGAAGGGCTTTACCCAACGCCACCCCAAAATCCCGCAGGAGCAACGTGGAACTTTCAGAGGCATGGGTCATAAAGCGGTTATCGATTATCTTAAAGCTTTAGGGATCACCAGCATTGAGTTATTACCGGTACAGGGCTTTATTGATGAGTCTTTTTTGCTGGAAAAGGGGCTGAAGAATTACTGGGGCTATAACAGTCTTACCTTCTTTGCTCCGCACCGGGCATACCTGTCGGGTAATGATATTTTTGAATGTCGTGAGATGGTGGATAGATTTCATGATGCCGGGATAGAAGTAATTCTGGATGTGGTTTTTAACCACACTGCTGAGGGGGGTAGATTGGGCCCAACACTCAGTTTTCGGGGCATAGACAATCTTTCTTACTATCGGTTGCAGGCAGAAAATAAACGTTATTATATTAACGATACAGGTTGTGGGAATACGCTTAATCTGATGCATCCTCAGGTTGTCAGAATGATTATGGATTGCCTGAGGTACTGGGTATCGAACATGCAGGTAGATGGTTTCAGATTTGATCTGGCACCAGTTCTTGGACGGGAAAATCACGGTTTTGATCAGGGCAGTGGGTTATTTGATGCACTAAATCAGGACCCCAGTCTGTCTGGTATTAAATTTATTGCTGAACCCTGGGATATCGGTCCGGGAGGATATCAGCTGGGTAATTTTCCACCAGGCTGGAGTGAGTGGAATGATCAATATAGAGATACTGTGAAACGATTCTGGCGTGGAGATGTGGGTGTATTACCCGATTTGGCACGTCGCATTCACGGGTCCAGTGATATTTTTGAACATTCCGGCAGACGACCTTCAGCCAGCATTAATTTCATTACCAGTCATGATGGTTTTACCCTGAATGACCTGGTGACTTACCAGGAGCGTCATAACGAAATGAACATGGAAGAAAACCGGGACGGGCATAGTGACAACCATAGTGCAAATTACGGGGTAGAAGGGCCGACTTTAATTAATGAAATTAATGAAATTCGTATTAAACAGCGTAAAAACTTTTTAACAACATTGTTTGTTTCCCAGGGTATTCCCATGTTAACGGCAGGTGATGAATTTGGCAGAAGCCTGTTGGGCAACAATAATGCTTATTGTCAGGACAATGAATTGAACTGGTTAAACTGGTCTGATATTCGCAAAGATGAGCAGGAGCTTCTGGCCTTTACCCAATATCTGATTTCTCTGAAGAAGCAGTATCCGGAATTAAATCAGGACAGGCATATTCATGAACCAGTACAACCTGAAGATCCTGCTATTTTATGGTTTAGCCCTTTGGGAGAATTAATGCAAAGAAAGAACTGGACTGAACATGACCTCAAGAGTCTGGGTTATCTGTTATCTTTTTTCTATGAGAAGAAAAACAGCAAGTTAGTATTTCTGTCAATATTTAATGCGGGAAAGGTAGCAATCAAATTTACACTGCCGGTTTATGAAAATATTCGCACCTGGCAACTGCTGCTTGATACTAATTTGGCGACTGGAGAACCTCCTGGATCAGGTAACGAAATTTCTGATTATTTCCTTATGCCAGCATATTCCACAGTAATTCTATTGGCGGATACTGGCCTGCATCAACAACAAGAGAAGCTCCTGTAATGAAGTGCTCAATAGAAAAAACCTTTGATGATACTTATCCCTGGTTAGGCCTGGATACTAAAGCGGTGAGAGAAGACCTGCTAAGGCATTATCACCTTACTCTGGGGCGAGGCCAACCCAATTGCGGGGAACGTTACCTATATGAAGCGGTAGCATTAACAATAAGAGATCGTCTGGTAGAACGCTGGCGCGCTACTCGAGAGCGTTACCAGCTTGAGCGACCAAAGCGGGTTGCTTATCTCTCTATGGAATTTTTAATGGGGAGAGCTTTAAATAATGCTATTTTAAATCTCGATATTGAGCGCCCTACACGAGAAGCCCTGGAAAAATTTGGTTGTGCTTTGGAAGAGGTCATTGATCAGGAGCGCGATGCCGGATTGGGTAATGGTGGCCTGGGCCGGTTGGCAGCCTGCTTTCTCGATAGTTGTGCAACACTGCAGTATCCCGTTACGGGCTACGGTATTCGCTATGATTATGGGATTTTTCATCAGAAAATCAAAGAGGGCTATCAGGTGGAAGTGCCTGATCATTGGTTGGAGGGGGGTAGCCCCTGGGAATTTGTGGCGCTGGAAAATACGCGACGGGTTAAGTTCGGTGGTTATACGGAACATTACCAGGATCAGGCGGGGCGCACTCACGTAAGGTGGCTTAGTGATACAGATGTGCTGGCTGTGCCACATGACATTCCAATACCCGGCTTTAAAAATGATACTGTTGTTACGCTTCGACTTTGGAAGGCGGATTCAGATGAAAAGTTTGATCTGGGCGATTTTAATGCGGGTGAGCATAACGAGGCATTTATTTCACAAAATGAAGCGGCGCAAATTTCAATGGTTTTATACCCCAATGACGTGAGCGTTAGTGGGAAATTTCTACGCCTTCGGCAGCAATATTTTTTATCCTCAGCCAGTTTGCAGGATGTTATCGCGGGTTGGCTGGAGTATAACAAAGGCTTTAGTGAATTTTCTGAAAAGAACTGTTTTCAACTTAATGATACTCACCCTTCGATTGCCGTTGCTGAATTGATGCGATTATTAGTCGATGATCATGGTCTGCATTGGGAAGAAGCCTGGGCGATTACTACCAGCACCATGGCGTATACCAATCATACACTTTTGCCTGAGGCATTGGAGCGCTGGTCTGTCAGTATATTCGAACAAATATTGCCACGCTTACTGGAAATTATTTATGAAATAAATCGCCGTTTTCTATTACAGGTTGAGGAAAAGTGGCCAGGTGACGAGGCAATGAAACAGGCGATGTCTATTATTGAAGAAGGTAAGCCTCCACAAATACGCATGGCTTATCTGGCGATTGTCGGCAGTTTTTCTGTAAATGGGGTTGCAGCACTGCATACAAAACTCCTGGAGAGTGGGCTATTCAAGGATTTTTATAGCTTATGGCCCGAGCGATTTAACAATAAAACCAATGGCGTTACACCAAGGCGCTGGCTGGCTTTTTGTAATCCAGAACTTGCCAGGCTCATTAGCAGTAAAATTAGTGATAGCTGGATCAGTCAATTGCAAGAACTTGAAAATATAAAAAAATTTATCAAAGATAGCGCTTTTCGAAAACAATGGGGCACGGTTAAAACCAATAACAAAAAAGCATTAGCTAAACTTGTGCTTGAACGTAGTGGGGTGAATTTTGATTCAAGGATGATGTTTGATATACAAGTCAAGCGTATCCATGAATACAAAAGGCAATTACTTAATATTCTTCATGTCATTCACCTTTATGACAGGATTATTAAGGGTGATACTCATGGTTGGAATCCAAGATGCATTCTGATCGGGGGTAAGGCCGCTCCGGGCTATGCTATCGCCAAATTAATTATCAAACTGGTCAATAATGTGGCGGACGTGATTAATGCAGACAGTCGCACAAAGCCCTTCCTCAGATTAGCCTTTTTACCCAATTTCGGAGTAACTACGATGGAAGTAATTTGTGCCGGCACTGATCTCTCCGAACAAATATCGACTGCGGGTAAGGAAGCATCCGGAACAGGCAACATGAAATTCATGATGAACGGTGCGGTTACCATAGGCACACTGGATGGCGCTAATATTGAAATTCGTGATGCTGTAGGTGCTGATAATTTCTTTTTGTTTGGACTCACCGCTGCTGAAATAGAAGAGACTCGGGGTCAATATAATCCGCATAGCATTATTGCCGGGGATGAGGAGTTGAGTCGGGTCATGGCGATGCTGGAGTCAAATCTGTTTTGTCCGCAAGTGCCAGGATTATTTTTGCCCTTAACAGAAAATATCAGAGATCCTCATGATCCCTGGTTTGTTGCGGCAGATTTTCGTTCTTATGTGGATGCGCAGCGACGTGTCGATCAGGCCTTTCAGGATCGGGAGCGTTGGGCAAGTATGAGTATTTTAAATACAGCAGAGAGTGGTTTCTTTTCAAGTGACAGAACAATTCGGGAATATGCCAGTGATATCTGGAAACTGACCTAGGAAAATAAATTTTCAAATATACAGTGAGCAATTGGGCCAATTTTATTACGTGTATTTAATCGACATTTAGCAAAGAAGTAGTAAGTCTATGTATATATTGATGCTTGCGGCTGAAAATGGCGCTCTCCCTGGAGGCAAAGTTGGTGGTGTAGGTGATGTTATCAGAGATGTGCCAAAGGCATTGGTAAAAGCCGGTCATGAAGTTACTGTTATAACGCCTGGCTATCAGCGTTTTTCAAAATTGCCAGGAGCTTGTCAGGTTTATACCTTGACCATAGACTTTTGCGGTAGTCTGGAGACCATTGTTTTATATCAGATTGAGCCCCCTGCAATAAATAGTGGGATTACTCATTTAGTTATCGAAAACCCACTCTTTGCTGCCTGTGGTGAAGGCATGATTTATTGCGATGATGAGGAGAGGCCCTTTGCCACAGATGCCAATAAATTTGCCTTATTCTGTCAGGCGGTTTGTTATGCGCTTGTCACAGGAGCAATTGCCAGACCCGATGTAATTCACCTTCATGACTGGCATACAAGCTTGTTTTTGTTATTAAGAAAAACCCTGCCTGTCTATAAAAAACTTATCAGCATCCCAACGGTATATACCATTCATAATTTATCCATTCAGGGGGTTCGGCCCTTTCGGGAAGATAATTCATCTCTGGAGTTCTGGTTTCCAGGCCTTACCTATTCTCCTGCTGAGATTGCCGATCCAGACACAGACTCCTGTGTGAACATGATGAGAATGGGTATCAAACTCGCGGATAAAGTACACGTGGTTTCACCGACCTATGCCAGGGAAATATTGAAACCCAGTGTGCCGGAGCAAGGACTTATCAGGGGTGAAGGTCTGGAAAAAGACCTTAGACTGGTGTCCCGAAAAGGGAAGATTGCCGGAATATTAAACGGTTGTGAATACCCAGAGGCAAGCAACAAAACATTAACCAGAAAGGAGTTTATTACTCTTGCTAGTGCTTGCCTGCTGGATTGGGTGGGTAATGAAAACTATATCAGTACTGCCTATTTCTTCGCCCAGCAGAGGATAATGTCATGGTCCGGACGCGCGGCAGGCGATAGCTGTGTAGTTGCTTCAATTGGACGCCTTACCGGGCAAAAAGTCAGTCTATTGACAGAGGAAATAGAACCTGGATTCACGGCCCTTGAAGCCCTGTTAAAAGAACTGGGTGATGGTATATATATTATGCTGGGCAGCGGGGACAAGCATTATGAGAATTTTATGTCGCGTATTATGTCCAGGTATGACAATTTTATTTTTTTAAAGGGTTATTCTGAAGAACTTGCAAATGCCCTTTATCAATTTTGTGATGTATTTTTGATGCCCAGTTCCTATGAACCCTGTGGGATTAGTCAAATGCTGGCAATGCGAGCGGGGAGGCCATGCCTGGTACACAAGGTTGGGGGACTGGCTGATACAGTAACAAACAATGTGAATGGTTTTTCATTTTCCGGAAAAACAGTGCCGGATCAAGTTAAACAGCTACGCAATAGCTTTAAGAGAATATTGAAGCTCAGGCGTGATCAAGCAGAAAGGTGGCAGGCGATTTGTCAGGCTGCTGCGGATTCCCGTTTTTCCTGGGATAAAAGTATTAAGGAATATGAAGAAAAGCTCTATGGCATAAACAAGTAGCAAGTTTCGCTTATTCAGGAAAAGCCTTAAAATATTAACCGTTTTCTGACAGTTTTTGCTGTAAATAAATGGTTGCCCCCTTAAGACCCGGATATGGGCTCGTCACAACAAAAGTCGGTATTGCTGCGTTGTAGTCCTGGTATCGTCCCTTGGCTTCAAAGCGTTGGCGGAATTCACTTTCTTGCATAAAATCAACAAAGTCTGGCACCATGCCACTGGCTATATATACAACGCTAAAGGTTGCCAGGTTTAATGCCAGATTGCCTGAGAATGATCCCAGGATGGCACAAAAGCGACTCAGACTTTCCCTGCAAAAAGCACAGCTATTAGCTACTGCCCTTTGACTAATTTGCTCAGGGCTGAGAGCTTCTGGCATGACATTATTTATCTGGCAGATAGCCTGATAAAGTTCTACTAAGCCCCGGCCAGAGAGGATACGCTCTACTGAAATATGTGAATATTTCCTATGCAGGAAATGAACAATATCCTGTTCCAAGACATCACTTGGAGCAAAGTCAACATGACCGCCTTCTCCGGGTAGAACATGCCAGCGATTGTTTACAAAGATTAAATGTGCAACGCCTAAGCCCGTGCCAGGGCCGCATACAGCAATAGGCGAGTTAACCTGATGCTCCCCTGGCCGACTTTCTGTTTCTCATGCTCTTCTAAATAAGGCGCTACTGAGGCAGTCGCCAGATAATCATTGATAATGAAAAGTTCTATCAAATTTAACTCGGTTTTTAACTGAATCTGAGAAAATGACCAGGCTAGATTAGGCATAGAGATTTGGTCTTGATTGACCGGAGCGGCAACAGCCAGGCATAAAATAATATTTTTACAGTGGTATTTCTGGAAATACCCTGTAAGAGCCTGCTGAATATTATCAAATTCCCGGCATTAAAAACTATCTATGTTATGCAGTTGTCCTTGCTTTGATTGGGCAAGATGTATACTAGTTCCTTCTAAATCTGCGACAATGTATATTTTCAATATAGTCATCGGATAATCATAAAAGTGGGGATGGTTCATTACATTAATACCGCCTAAAGGGCTAATCTGTTCACTGTTGCTCTTATGCGATCCTACATAAATATTAAATCTATCGTTCCTATACATATCATTTTTTTGAGGGGTGTGTGGGTAGTTTACTGAATTATCACCCCTTATTATTCGCCCCCGCAATAACATCAAACATTTCCTCATCAATACTGGCTTGACGTTTGCGGTGATAGTCTCGGTTTAATGTTTCCAGCAAGTCTTCAATATTTTTATCGGCGCGTTGCATGGCGGCGAGTCTGCTGGCGTTTTCACTGGAGAGTGATTCGGCGCTTGCACGAAAAAGTGAGACAAACAAATATTCGCGAATTAGTGCGCCTAGTGTGTCGGGTTTATCGCCCAGCAGTTCAGGAATATTATTAGTGGGCCAGATTTTTTCGGCCAGTTTTTTGCACCAGTTCTGGTCAAGAGGCAGCAGGCGCTGAGTAATCGGAGAGTACACTGGTCCGTTTCCTGGCCGCTGATAAAACAGATGCAGTTCAGACATCACGGTGATGGGGTGGTGGGCTTCAATGCTTAATAGAATTTGCCCGATTAATGGGCTGATGGATTTGACTGAGTCCGGGACGTCGAAGCGTGCTTGCGTTGTGATTCCGGCATCGTTGAGTCGTTCATTCAGGCGTTCACCCACTGTCCACACTAAAGGTTTATGTGAAGCTGGTTGATCAAGCAAAGAAGCTTCCAGAAAATTTAGGGCGAATTCTGCGATGCTGTCATTGAATTGACCGACCAATCCCTGATCGGTACCAAAGACAATCATGCAGGGCGGGCTTTGCGTATTAAACGCAGTCGTAATGGCAGGTTGTAAATCCGGATCGCGAAAACACGCGCCAAGGCCACGTTCTACCGTTGCAAAATAATCTCCGAGTGCCATTACCGCGCGTTCATAGTCACCGATGCTGGCGGCGGCTACGGATTTCATCGTGCGTACGACAGATTGCAGGTCGTTGGCACTGTCGATTTTATGCTTTAAGCTGGCTGTAGTGTCGATTGCTATTAATCCGTTTTTGTTGTGGGTTCGACTTTGCTTTCTGTAATTGATGTATTCTCATTTGTTGTTTCTGTTTTTGCTTCGACAAACTCTGCCAATGCCTCGCTAGCAACTTTAAGAATTGTCTCGCTATCACTGTCGCTGATGCCTTCCGCGCTTTCAATTTTTACTCGTATGGCTTCTGGTATTACGGCTACTGCTTTCAGTAAGTGTTGTTCAGCGACCGGCATGCTGGTCAGGGGGATGGTATCGAAGAGACCTTCTTTAACGGCAAGCAATAGTAATATTTGTTCGGCGACAGATACCGGTGAACATTCGGCCTGTTTAAGGCTCATGCGGACGCGCTGGCCATGCTCAATAATCTTTTGTGTGGCCGGGTCAACTCGGGCGCCAAAGCGCGAAAAACTTTCCAGTTCTTCAAATTGGGCGTAGGTTAATTTTAAATTACTGGCTACGGCACGATAGGCGGCGCGTTGTGCCTTGCCGCCGACCCGTGATACGGATTTGCCTACATCCACTGCCGGTAAAATACCCAGTTCAAAAAAGGACGGTGAGAGATAAATTTGCCCGTCAGTAATTGAAATAAGATTGGTGGGTATGTAGGCAGATATGTCCTGGGCTTCGGTTTCAATAATCGGTAGTGCGGTGAGCGAGCCACCACCAAGTTCTTTACTCAGATGCGTGGCTCGTTCCAGCAGGCGTGAATGCAGATAGAAAATATCGCCTGGAAAGGCCTCGCGCCCCGGCGGGCGCTTGAGTAACAGCGAAAGCTCACGGTAAGAGCGGGCATGCTGGGTTAAATCGTCATAGACGATTAACACGTCGTGTCCCGCTTCCATAAATGCTTCTGCAATGCTGGTCGCTGCGTAGGGGGCAATATAACTGAGTCCGGGGGTGGCATTGCCTTCGGCAACCACGACCACGGTATAGTCCATTGCGCCATGTTGACGAAGTGTGGCAATGACCTTGGCCACTGAAGAGCCACGCTGACCAATCGCACAATAAACACACAGCACGTTTTTACCACGTTGATTTACAATCGTATCAATCGCGAGGGCGGTTTTACCAGTTTGCCGGTCGCCGAGAATTAATTCCCTTTGTCCGCGGCCTATGGGGATCAGGGCATCAATCACTTTAATACCGGTTTGCAAGGGGGTAGTAACGGGGGCGCGGTCCATAATCGCAGTAACGGGGCGTTCAATTGGTAAGCGCTTTTCAATGTCGAGCGAGCCGCCATTATCGAGCGGTACGCCCAGTGGATTTATCACACGACCCAGTAAATTTTCACCGACCGGCACGTCCATCACGCGTCCTGTGCGTTGCACCTCGTCACCGGCTTGAAGGTGCCAATATTCTCCGAGCAGGACAACACCCACGGAATCTTCAGCAAGATTAAATGCAATTCCCAGCAGGTCATTGCGAAACAGCACCAACTCTTCATAACCGACATTCGGCAGGCCGGAGATAATCGCAATACCGTTGGCATTATGTATAATTTTGCCGACTTCCCGCGGCCTAAGCTGCATTTGAAATTGTTGGCTGGCACGACCGAATTCGGCAAAGCTTTGCTCGAAAAGTGTTTCCATATTTAGCGGGTCCGGTGTGTCAGAGCTCATGCGTAAGTACTCAGGACCTGACACTCTGGTCTTGTTATTCGTGCTTTAGTAGTCATGATTTCTTACTGGATCCGGCATCAGCTTCAGGTTCAGCTTCAGGTTCAACTTCAGATTCAAGTTCAAGGGCTGGTTTAATGACTGACCTTGATGGTTGAGCTGAAGTATTTATATCAGCCGCTAGCTTAGTGTGTTCATTTACAGCGGCGTTTTTGCTTTGTGTGCTGCCAGGTGGAATGATGTGTTTGTTAACCTGTTCAACTAGCGAAGCTTCCAGAGTATGTAAATATTCAGCAAGGCTCCAACCTGTCTTGAAACCGTTTGCCGAAAGTTCGATACCGCCAATCAAGTCGGTGGATAACTCAAACTGCAGCTGAATATCCTTACCTATAATTTCGTGCAGTGTTTTCTCAATGCTGCCTTGTTGTTCTGGTGAAAGAGCCTTGCTTGACTGCACACAGATCTGTTGCGCTTTTAGTGCAGACTGCATTGCATTTAGTTGTTCGCTGTTCATTGCACTCAGTTGTTTTAAAAAAATGGCGACGATTTGCGTTTCAATATCAACCTCTGCAAGATCGCGTAAGGCATTTTTCGCCATGCTGAACAGCTCTTTTTGCGTTGCAGTGAGAATTGAATGATGTAGATTTTGCATCTTGTTTTGCAGGGCGATTTGTTGTTTTTGCTCAAGCTCGTCTGCGCTTTGACGGGCTACTTCTAGCAGGTGCTGACGTTCTGAATTGGCCGCTTCGGTGGCATCAACCAGCAATTGATTACGCTGCTGATCGAATTCGAGATTTTTACTTTCAAAGCTGGCTTTTGCCTGGTTGGCTTCCTGGCTAATTTTGTCAGCACGAGCCAGTTCGTCGGCAATTCTTTTCTCACGAGCATCGATAGCATTGAGAATGGGCTGGTAAAGAAAACGCTTCATCAACCAAACCAAAATAATAAAGTTTAGTGTTTGAGCCCCAACGGTGAACCAATCGATCAGCATTTTAAATTCCAACTGGCCGGACGTTTAAGTACAGGAAAGGACATTACAGATTCCCCGCTTGTGTCAATGCAAAATTCCAGAAGGGATTGGCGAACAGCAGGATCATTGACACCACAAAACAGTAAATCGCGGTGGATTCAATCATTGCCAGACCTACAAACAAGGTGCGGGTGATGGTCGCCGAGGCATCGGGTTGTTGCGCGAGTGAACTTAAGGCGCTGGCTACCGCCTTGCCCTCTCCTAATGCGGGCCCCATGGTGCCAAAGCCTGTGGTTAAACCGGCCATCACAATGGAGACAGTGGCGATAATGGTCATGCTATCCATAATATTTCCTCAGGTTGCTGTTAATGCTTAAGGTCGTCGTTATTAATTGTGGCAGGCCGGGTTACCGAGCGCGTTGCTGCGGCGATATAAACGGCTGCCAGAATACTAAAAATATAGGCTTGGACCATGCCGGTGAGTAATCCCAGCAGTGTCATCACAACAGGAAAAATAAACGGTGTGATGGTGAGCAGGATCGCGATAATCAAGGCGCCGCTCATCATGTTACCAAACAGGCGCACTGCCAGGGCCAGGGTGCGCGAAAATTCACTGATCAGATTAAAGGGCAACATAATAAAGGTGGGCTTGATGTACAATTTTAAATACTGTCCAAGCCCTTGTTCCTGAATGCCGAAAAACGGCACCACGACAAACACACACAAGGCCAGCGCGGTAGTGGTAGACAGTGATCCGGTTGGGGGTTCAAAGCCGGGGATAATGCTACTCAATGCCGACGCTGCAACAAATAAAAATATGGTGCCCAAAAACCCCACATAGTGTTGTGGTTTGTGCAGCCCTACCTCTTCAATCTGCTTCACCATGCCGGTGACAATAATTTCAAGCAGGTTTTGCCAGCGCGTGCGCTCCAGTGAGGTCGATAAGCAGCGTGTAATCAGCATAGAACCGAGCGTCAGCCCGAACATTAATACCCAGGTAAATACGATCGTAGCGTTAATCTCAAACCAACCCAGTTGCCAGAAAATGATCTCGTCGGGGCTAAGGCGCATGCTGTCTCTCTTTGTTTAAATTTGGAAATGCCTGGGGGCCGGTTTTAGCGGGCACCTTTTCAAAATCGTCAATAGCGGCTGGCGTGCTTTTCCAAATTCTAACAACAAGGCCTGCCACGACAAAACCGGCCAGGCTGGCGATTATCCGTTGCCACTGAGCATCGCTGATAAAATAAAACCCCGTTACGACTAAAGCCATGCGTAGCAAGAAGCTGCCTAAAAACCACAGGGCAGGGCGTGGCGAACTCAGGCCGCGGGCAACGGTAAAGTAAAGGCCGAGATAAAAAAATGCACCCAGAACAAGCCCTGCAGCCGCTGCCAATACTAAGGGCCAGTAGTTACTCATGATTTGTTTCCTCGGGTGGTTCTTGCATTTCACGCTGTTCTTTCCCGACCCAATGCCATGCGTTGAAGCAACCAATACATAAGCCGGCAATGAGTAAGGCCAGGATGAATGAGCGCCCTTCGGGGTAATGTCTATCAAGCCATATGCCGAGAGCCACACCTAATAATGTGGGTATTGCCACCGACCAGCCAATCAAACCCATCATGCCGAGGCCGAACCAGATGCCCGCGGAGTCGTTTTTTTGTGCCTTGAGTTTGCGCGCAGCTTTGCTGCCCACAATCTCGGATAAAGGCTTCCGATTAGTCATGATGAAAGGCCGTCAAGCGACGCATAAAATCACTTTCCATTTTTTGAAACACTGAATGCACTTGCTTATCCTGTATGCTCTGTTGCTCAAATTCATGTGCTACGGTGTGATGCAGTTGGTTCAGGTCAGTCCCCGCAACGGCGTTCCTCACGGAAATAATAACCTCTGATCCTGTTTTAACGAGTACACCGGCATCAACAGCGACGTGAATTTCTTTTTCGCTTTTGCCATCTTTTACGAGAACCTGATAAAGCAGGATACCTGGCACTATGGCGGCAACACAGTCCAGCCGTTGTGGTAACAGCCCAAAACTGCCCTGGCTCGTTTCCACCATAATCCGTTGCACATTTGTTACGTTCTTAAATACCCGAAAGGGTAATAATAATTTAAGTTTCATCATCTGCAGTAGCGCCTTGCCCGGTTTTGATGTCCTCGTTTTGGGAATTGTCTGGGTCAGGTGTTGCCTGCTCATTTTTGTCGTCCAATTTGGCTTCGTCAATGGCCCCGATCATGTACAGGGCCTGTTCGGCGACTTCATTAAACTCATCGTTCAGGATGCGCTCACAACCTGATAAGGCATCTTCAAGTGCTACTTGCTTGCCAGACATGTTCGTAAATTGTTCAGTGGTGAAAAAAGGCTGGGTAAAAAATCGTTCAAGCCGCCTGGCACGGCCTACCACCTTGCGGTCTTCGGCCGATAGTTGCTCCAGGCCGAGCATGGAGATGATGTCTTTCAGTTCGGCGTATTGTGCCAGGGTGCGACGAATCTCCTGTGCCAAGCGGTAGTGACGTTCACCCAGAATGGCCGGCGTTGCCATTTTGGAATTGGATAACAAGGGATCAATAGCGGGGTAAAACCCTTCACTGGCACGTTTGCGCGACAACACGATGGATGCAGAAAGGTGTGAGAAGGTATGCACCGCAGCGGGATCGGTAAAATCGTCGGCGGGCACATACACCGCCTGAATCGACGTGATGGCCCCGGCCTGGGTATTGGCGATGCGCTCTTCGAGACTGGCCAGTTCCGTCGCCAGGGTTGGCTGGTAGCCGAGGCGCGATGGCATTTGCCCCATTAATGCAGAAATCTCCGCTCCGGCTTGAATGAAGCGAAAGATATTGTCGACTAATAGCAATACATCGCGGTGTTCTACATCGCGAAAATATTCCGCCATGGTTAGCGCTGCCTGACCGACCCGAAAGCGACTGCCTGGCGGCTCATTCATTTGACCAAACACCATCACCATATTGGGTAGTACGCCGGCCTCATTCATTTCGCGATATAGCTCCTCGCCTTCACGGGAACGTTCCCCAATGCCACAAAACAAACTGACACCTTCATGATGTTCCACCATGTTGTGAATCATTTCCGCCAGTAAAACCGTTTTACCCACACCCGCACCACCAAACAAACCGGCTTTACCGCCTCTTTCGAGTGGCACCAGAACGTCAATGACTTTTATACCGGTAAGAAAGATTTCATTTTGTATGGAGCGGCTTTCCAGAGGAGGTGGAGCCCTGTGCACCGATTGCCACTTGATGTTTTGCAGGTCTGGACCTCGATCAATGGTATTGCCAAAGACATCAAACATGCGCGAACGGATCGATTTCCCAACAGGTGCTAACAGTGGTCCGCCGCTATCGTCCACAGTCATGCCGCGGGCCAAGCCTTGAGTAGGGGTAAGGGCAATGCCGCGAACCTTGTGCGCGTCAAGATGGCTTAGTACTTCGATGGTAATGCTGTCGTTGACGGCATGCAACAAGGAATAAATAGGCGGTAAATAGTCTGTGAATCGTATATCCACCACACTGCCAGCTACTGACACGACTGTGCCCTGGTTTAGTGAAGTGGCATTAGCGTTCATTCATTAATTCCTTTACCTGTGTGTCCGGCACCTATGAAAGCACAGTAGCACCCGATCACATTCTGATATGTGCGGTGTTAAGACACAAGGGCGTTAATAACCCGACGTAGTCGCTCGCCAGCCTCCGCTGCTACCGGGGCGACAGCCAGCCTGTCGACGAGTGCGAACATTGCTTGAGGGTCCGCAATCGAAACGACTACGGTCCCTGTGGGCGTCTCTTGCACGACCACATTGCATGGAAGAAGGAGACCTATCTGCGGCTCGATCCCGAGCGCACGGTACGCAAGGTCGGGATTGCATGCGCCAAGGATCGTGTAGCGGCGGAAATCGACGTCGAGCTTCTTCTTGAAGGTTGCGCTGACATCGATCTCGGTGAGGATGCCGAAACCCGCCTTCTTGAGTTCGTCAGTCACACGGCGAACTACGTCGTCGTAGTTCGTGGACGAAAGCGTCGTTTCGAATCCGTATCGAAAGTTGGTTACAGGTTTCTTTTTCATTAAAGGCACTGGTAAAAGCCGGTCATGAAGTTACTGTTATAACGCCTGGCTACCAGCGTTTTTCAAAATTGCCAGGAGCTTGTCAGGTTAATACCTTGACCATAGACTTTTGCGGTAGTCTGGAGACCATTGCTATATTTCAACTTGAGGTAGCAGAAAAAGTCAGTGGTATCACCCATGTGGTTATTGAAAACCCACTCTTTGCGGCCTGCGGTGAATAGCCCGACGAAGCAATAAGCGCAGTCGAATACTGTTGGAATCACAAGTTTACCTGTGTGGCTCCATTAATTGTTTTCAAATTGTATTTTCTGTAAATAAATAGCGGCCCCTTTAAGCCCGGGGTATGCAGTCGTTACCACAAAACTTGGTATTGCTGCATTGTAATTCCGGTAACTTCCCTTGGCTTCAAAACGGTGACGGAATTCACTTTCCTGCAAAAAATCAATAAAGTTTGGCACTATACCACCTGCTATATAAACACCGCCGAAGGTTGCCAGGTTCAATGCCAGATTGCCTGAGAATGAACCTAGAATAGCACAAAAACGATTCAGACTTTCCCGGCAAAAAGCACAGCTATCATTTACTGCCTTGTTACTGATTTGCTCAGGGCTGAGAATTTCTGGAGCGATATTATTTATCTGGCAGATAGCCTTATAGAGTTCTACTAAACCCCGACCAGAAAGAATACGTTCGATTGAAACATGTGAATATTTTCTGCGCAGAAGATTAGCGATATCCTGCTCCAAAGGATCATTGGGAGCAAAGTCAACATGCCCACCTTCTCCGGTCAGGACATGTCGGTGGCCGTTTATAAAAATTAAATGCGCAACGCCTAAACCTGTACCAGGACCACATACCGCAATAGGCGAGTTAGCCTGGGCTTTCCCCTGGCCGATTTTCTGTTTTTCATTGTCTCTTAAATGTGGCACAGCCAGGGCCGTCGCCAGATAATCATTGATAATATAAAGTTCTATTAAATCCAGTTCAGCTTTCAAGAGAGTCTGAGAAAAGGACCAGGCCAGATTAGTCATATTGATTTGGTCTTGCTTGACCGGGGCGGCAACAGCCAGGCATAAAATAATATTTGTGCAGTGGTGTTTTAGGAAATATCCCGTGAGAGCCTGACTAATATTGTCAAACTCCTGGCATTGAAAACTTTCTATGCAATGCAATTGTCCATGGTTCGACTGGGCGATACGAATATTGGTACCACCTAAATCTGCGACAATGTATGTTTTCAGTGTAGTCATCAGTTGATTATAAAGGGAGGCATGACTTTAGCTCACCTGATTTTGTAAAAATACCATTCTCTTCCTCTTCATAAGCATCCAGTCCGGGTAGACCGATATGTTGAGATTTCAGAGCACCAATGATTACGCAAGTATCCAATATGCGTCCTCGGTTGGTGTTTGTCAGGGGAATACAAGGTTTCATTATATTGCCCTGAACTATCACCTGTTAATACGACAATAAATTGTTCTAATCATTCCGGACACATTGCGACCATTTTTCCATAGTTCAAGTATTTCAGCATCCGTCAAGCGTGTATTGACGCAAGTCAATAATTTGAGAAAACGAAAGTGTAATAATCTTTCTGTAGCAGGCGGTAGTTCGTATTCCTTCATTTGAGACCGCTGATTTGTCTGCTCTACCTGAGCGTATTGGGCGCCAAAGTAGTCTTGCCTGGTGAGGCCAGCCATGGGACGGCGGAGTTTTATACTATGCGTGATCGTATTACCAGGGAGCTTATCGAGCATAAAGGCTTTAACTTTATCGCTGTTGAAGCAGATTGGCCTGAGCGCTTTTATGCTGCCATAGCAGAGGAAGGTGTGCCAGATACTTCTCCCTTTGGTCTTTAAACTCAAGCACTAGCAAATAGGTTGTTCTCATGACGTTGAAAGATATAGCTTATGTAGAAAATAAACTGGACTGGCTTGAAGAAAGTAAAATCTGGCCAAATGGTTTGCGCCATTTGTGCACTGATGCTTTTGGTCTCGTATTGTATGTGTCGCTTTTTTTAGCCACAGAAAAAGCAGTTTATATGATAAAAGCGGAATCACTCGTAGATGAAGTTTACCGAGTCTTGGGGCGTGAGAAAGGGTTGCGTATAGGGGAAGAGGAAGATCAGGATGGGCAGTATTACCACTACCTGGTTATGTGGATATTTGCCTTATATTGTTTAGGGAAAATAAAACCGGAGTACAAGATAGTTGCCGTTAATCTGGCAAAAACAATCCATAGCCCTTTTGTAAGGTCGGGGCAAGGGGTGATCTGGAAGATGACGGAGGATCTTAAAGCCCCTTATCCTGGCTATGGGCTTGGGGCAATGGGTGCTTTCAATGGCTATGTGGTTTATAAATTACTTGATGAGAGTATTTTTACCAAAGAAATTCATGAACTGTTCCAACTGGTCAGTCACAGCTATGAGACCCTTAGCATTGATCAGGATTTGGGGATGATGTTATGGCTGGTGCATTTCTACCCTGAAGAAGACTGGGCGATTTGTCAGAAGAAGAAGAGCCTGGATCAGTTAGAGAAACTCTGGGTAAGTGTTCCTGGCTATTTTTGCAGGCAGCAAGGAAATTCGACGCCCCGTTTTGCCTTTACCAACTATGGCACTTCCTTAGGGCTGCAAGCCAATGCAATATGGCCTCAGAGAGTCCAGCGAATTAATCGTTACTTTGAGGGGTATAAATCAAGGGATGAGTATGATGTGAATGCGATTACCCATGTTATGGCGTGTACTTCGCATTTCCCGGGACTCTTTATCCGTGGTTATAACAAGTAAGAGTATTGACAGTATGCTGAGTGGATAATTGCCAAAATCCATGCAGTTGCAGGGGCACAATCCTGACATTGACTAATAGGGAGCGTATCAACTTTAATTTGAATCTCAACGACAACCTTCCGGCGTTACAGGAAAGTCTAAAGGCTCTGTGTGCAATAGAGGACTTTCTGAAATAGCAATATAATGAACCAGAGGTTCCATAAGTAACGTGGGGAAAATGGCTGCTGAGTGCGCTGGCAGACCGAACAGAAAATATTTTTTCCTTAGATTGCGCCTAGAGAGACTCTGAATAAGCATGATGACTCTCAGCGGTAGCCTCTTCCATGCACTGCTATAGCAACTTTCCGGCGTAGCAGAATGCCCAGATTTCATCACACCGGACACGGGCGGCTTTTACATTACGGACGTGATCTTCATGATTCTGCGTGCAGACTGGCGATATTGCTCTGATATCTCTTTTTTTTGTTTTTAAAAAATGAGAGAAGAGTTATTGATCTATATCAAATAATGCAGTAGCAACAGTAATTAGAATGCAATGGTGGCTTTTTTATAACTTACTAATGTTTATACCTAAATAGGTAATTTTACACTGAGAAAATGGAGATGATCGATTATGGAACACAGGAACGGCGCAAGAAGGCCGGTTAATCTAAATATAAATTTGTGTCAGAACGGAGAAGATTTTGGATGGTTTCTTGGAAAAGATATAAGTCCTGGCGGTTTATCAGTAAAAGGGAAACTCCAGGAACTTGAGAATAACAGCTTGCTTACTGTGCAGATTGAGCAGATAATCAAAGGTTATGCTCAATATATTGAACTCAAAGCATTTGTAATACATCAGGATAATAATACGATAGGTTTGATGTGGGCTGAGCACCATGGTGTCCTTGGTAATCTTTTTCAGCAAGATCACTTATTGGTCGCATAATTCCAAGATTAATGGTGACTGTTAATAAGAAAGGGTCGTTATGTTAATTGGAAGTGAAGGAATAGAAGCTCAAAGTGGAATCCAGATTAAATATATTAACCCGGGAAGTTGCGCTACCTGCACAAGGAAGTCATCTTGTCAGGTTAATCGCTTGGCTTTAAATTTCATTGAAAATTATGAAGATTGGATGATTAAAAGAAGTACTTATAATGAAGGAGAAGAAGTGTTATCTAGTGATGGTGATCATGAAGGTCTGTATGTAGTTAAATCAGGCGTTTATGAATCTTATACCATGGATAGCGAAGGGGACTTTAAGGTGATTGGTTTCCACATGCCAGGTGATTTTTTTGGTATTGGGAAAAGTAATGAAAATCAGTATTATCATTATGTTAAAGCTTTAGAATCAGGAACAGTGTGTAAAATTGGGTTTTCTGTATTTGAAGAGTACTCAAGCAATAATTATAATTTAACCATGTCACTGATTAATCTTTTGGGTGAGATAGTTTCCCAAAATGATAAATCTATATTTTTACATAGTAGGATGGACGCTAAACGCCGCTTTGCAAATTTTATTTTAGATATGTCGAGAAGAACGGGCAAAGCAGGTTTTGGTAAAGGTAGTTTTAAGCTTTATATGAGCCGCTCAGATATCGCTAATTACCTGGGGCTTTCAACCGAGACTATCAGTCGATTATTTACTCGTTTTAAAGAGAGAAATATATTGACTGTTGAGTATCGTTTAATTCATATCAATGATATGAAAGCGTTATATGAAATTGCTCATTCAAATGAAGAAAAAGAATATTTAATGGCCAAGGATATATAATTATTCTTGTTTAATAATTATCTCGTTGAAGTTCTATCGACTCTTTCGAATTATATGAAACCTCACGGGCAAACCGGTGGTTTTCTGCGAAGGCGAATAAACTACGTTAAGCAGAGAAATCGTCTAATGATATATCAATTAGCGCTCTCCCGCCCCGTTATATTCTTTTTACGTCTATCTCCTGAAAGGTTAGTGTGTAAGTCAGTACAGCCTATTCAAGCCCCAGCGTTCTGTTACGGCAACAAAAGCAAAAGCAGGTTCTTCTCGTGAAAATAGAAACAGTCTTGAGAAGGTGATCTTATACAAGATAAGAGGAAAAGAAGATGACACGCATTGCTATAAATGGACTGGGTAGAGTTGGTCGTTTGTTGATCCGGCGTTTTTGCGAGCAGCCGAATGATTCGATTGAGCTTGTAGCTGTGAATGATATTAGTGCTGCAGATAGCTTGTTATATTTATTGAAGTTTGACTCTGTTCATGGGCGCTTCAAGGGCCAAATAAGTATCCATAAAGGTCAATTGGAGGTAGCAGGTCATTCTATTGAAATATTATCGGAGGCTGACGTCTCCTTATTACCCTGGTCTAAGCTTGCTATTGACGTGGTAATAGATTGCACCGGACTTTGCCGAAGCAGAGAGGATGCCCAAAAACACCTCCAGGCTGGAGCCAGGAAAGTATTGGTAAGTGCTCCGGTCAAAGCGGCAGACTGTACACTGGTTCTGGGAGTCAATGAAGGAAAATATGACAGTAAACATCATGACATAATCAGTAATGCATCGTGTACAACCAACTCTTTGGCTCCTCCGCTAAAAATACTCTCAGACAGTTTCGGTATTGAGGCGGTGCTTGCAACAACGGTCCATGCCTACACGATTTCTCAAAGTCTTGCTGATAAAGTCAAAGATAAAATGATTCAAGGCCGGGCAGGAGCCATCAATATTATTCCTACGTCGACAGGAGCGGATGTTGCAACTGTTGAGGTATTGCCAGAGCTTGAAGGGCGTATTGGAGTGACTGCCTTAAGAGTTCCAGTTGCAAATGGTTCAATTACTGATATTAATGCTGTATTAACTAATAAAGTCACCGTAGAGGATGTTAATTCAGCTTTAAAATGCGCTGCGGAAAAAGAAATGCGTGGCATATTGGAATATTCGGATGAGGCTCTGGTATCCACTGACATCATTGGTGACACGCATTCGGCAATTATTCATGCACAATCAACCCGCGTCATACAGGATAAAATAGTTAAAATTCAGTCCTGGTATGACAATGAATATGGATATGTTTGTCGCTTACTGGATACTGTCCACCTGATAGGTAAAACTCTGGACAGTGACAGTTAACTCTTCTGTCCTGTAATTGTTATCGATTGTATTTTGCATGCTTTGATGATCGGAAATTGATGTCGGTCAATTTACCCCTTGCTATAAGAGCTAAGCTGATACCCATGTGGCTCGTGTGGAGAGAACTAAACGGTGATGAAAGCTGAACCTGTACTTTACCGGTGGCATGAGTTTGCTGATGAACGGGCGTTACAACAAGCCGCAAAATGTGCTGTCCTCGCCAGTGCGACTCAGGCTATTGATGAGCGCGGTCAATTTCATCTCGTGCTCGCTGGTGGCAATACTCCACGCGGAATCTATCAGGCTTTATGTACAGCCCAAACCGACTGGTCCGCATGGCATATCTATTTCGGTGATGAGCGTTGTTTGCCGCCAGGGGATTCAGCGCGTAACTCAAGCATGGCCGCAGAAGATTGGCTTGATAGTGTGCCCATTCCCCCGGCCCAGATTCATGTGATAGCGGCGGAACTGGGCGCAATTCAGGCGGCACAAGTATATGCAAAAACCCTGCAGACAGTCGGTGATTTCGATTTGGTGCTGCTTGGTCTTGGTGAAGATGGCCATACGGCAAGCCTGTTTCCCCATAATGAGTGGGGGACAGCTCCCGGTTCACCTGACACGCTGGCTGTTTTTGACGCATCGAAACCGCCACCCCAACGCGTTTCGCTGAGTGCGGCGCGCTTGAGTCGTGCCCGGCAGGTGATATTTCTGGTCAGCGGCGAGTCTAAACATTGGGCGGTGAATGAATGGCGTGCCGGTAAAGAAATTCCGGCACGAGCGATTATGTCGGCAGCGGGTGTTGATGTATTCGTTGAGTCCGCGCTTCTCGTGCCGTTGCCTAATACTGATTAAGGAAGGAGATTTAAGATGCAGATTGGCATGATTGGCCTGGGGCGGATGGGCAGCAATATGGTGCGGCGATTGATGCAAGGGGGGCACGAATGTGTGGTGTACAACCGTAGCGCCGAAGCCGTCAAGGCACTCCAGAGCGAAGGTGCCAGCGGCGCGGATTCGCTGGCGGATTTTGTTGCCCACATGACCAAGCCTCGCGCGATCTGGTTGATGGTGCCTGCTACAGTAGTGGATGATATGTTGGCGCAGTTGATACCGTTGCTCGAAGCAGGCGATATCGTCATCGATGGGGGTAATTCCTATTATCAAGACGATATTCGGCGTGCTGCCCAATTGCAATCGAAAGGTGTGCATTATATAGATGTGGGCACCAGTGGCGGGGTCGCAGGGCTGGAACGTGGTTATTGTCTGATGATTGGAGGAGAAAAGGCCGTCATTCAGCACCTTGACCCGGTTTTTGCCACGCTTGCCCCAGGTGCTGGCGCGGCTCCTCCCACTCCCAATCGAAAAAAACCGGATGCTACTGCTGAACAGGGTTACCTGCACTGCGGTCCACACGGAGCCGGACACTTCGTCAAGATGGTTCACAATGGCATCGAATATGGTTTGATGGCGGCCTATGCCGAGGGTTTCAATATCCTGCGCAATGCCAACGTGGGTAAACATTCGCATGATAAGGATGCCGAGACCACGCCGATGCGACACCCGGAATATTATCAATATGAACTGGATTTGCCTGAGATCGCAGAAGTCTGGCGCCGCGGTAGTGTCGTGGCATCATGGTTGCTTGATCTGACTGCAGCGGCCTTGGTTGAAGATGCTGATCTTAGCGGCTTCTCAGGACGGGTATCGGATTCCGGGGAGGGGCGCTGGACGGCGCTGGCCGCCATCGACGAAGGCGTGCCGACACCGGTCATCAGTGCGGCTTTATTTGAGCGTTTTAGTTCGCGCGGTAACGCAGATTATGGCAACCGGCTCTTGTCTGCCATGAGAAAACAATTTGGCGGTCATGATGAAAAGAAACAAGGGCGCTGAGATGGGACAACCTCCAGTGCTGCAATCCGATGCCCTGGTGCTGTTTGGCATTACCGGCGATCTTGCCCGCAAGAAGATCTTTCCGGCGCTCTACGCAATGGCCAGGCGCGGTACTCTCAAGGTTCCGGTAGTCGGCGTCGCCACTTCCCGGCTGAGTCCGGCGCAATTGCGCAAGCGCGCCCTGGACGCCATCAAGGAATCCTGCAAGATCGATGATCAACCCGCCCTCGATCATCTGCTCTCCCTGCTCAGCTACGTCAGTGGCGACTACAAGGATCTCGCCACCTTCGAGGCGCTCAAAAAGGTGCTCGGCGAGGCTCGTCGACCGGCGTACTACCTCGCCATCCCTCCTTCTTTGTTCGAGACGGTCGTCCAGGGACTCGACGCCGCGGGCCTGGCCGAGCAGGCCCGCGTCATCATCGAAAAGCCGTTCGGACGCGACCTGGCCTCCGCGCAGGAACTCAACCGCCTCCTGCGATCGGTATTTTCGGAGGATGCGATTTTCAGCATTGACCACTATCTTGGTAAAGAAGCGATCATGAATATCCTCTATTTTCGCTTTGCCAATTCGTTCCTCGAGCCGATCTGGAATCGAAACTACGTGGCCAGTGTGCAAATCACCCTGGCCGAGGATTTCGACGTGGAAGGGCGTGGTGCTTTTTATGAAAACGTCGGCACGCTGCGTGATGTTATTCAGAATCATCTGTTTCAGATCGTTGCGCTGCTAGCCATGGAGCCGCCAGCCTATCAAGGCTTTGGTGCCGTGCATGCGGAGCGATATAAGGTATTTAGAGCGATGCGGCCGCTTACGCACGATGATTTGGTACGTGGCCAGTACATTGGCTATCGGCAGGAAGCAGGCGTGGCGAAGAACTCTGATGTTGAGACCTTCTGCGCCCTGCGGCTTGCCATCGACTCATGGCGCTGGCAGGGGGTGCCATGGTACCTGCGCGCCGGCAAAAATTTAGCGGTAACAGCAGGTGAGGTATTGGTGGAGTTAAAGCCACCGCCACAGCCACTTTTCGACGATTCAGCACCGACCAATGGTCGGGCTAACTATTTACGCTTCCGGCTTTCACCCAATTCAGCCGTTGCCCTCGCCGCACGCGTCAAGCGCGTAGGCAAGGAATTCACCGGTGACCAGCGCGAACTCTTCCTGTTGGATGAGCAAGCCGAGGATCAGGCGCCTTACGAACGTCTTTTGAAAGATGCCATGGCCGGAGATGGCGCGTTGTTCGCTCACGCGGATTGTCTTGAGGCGGCCTGGGCAGTAGTTGACCCGGTTCTTGAGAAACCTCTTCAGGCACATCGCTACAAGCCTGGCAGCTGGGGGCCAAAAGCAGCGGATGCCCTGATTGCCGCAGGCGGAAGCTGGCACAACCCGACACTGATAAAGGCGGCAAAATGACGGCGATGAGAGACGTGGTGTTCCTGCTGGATGTGGACAACACCCTGCTCGACAACGATCGCATCACAGCCGATCTGGATGACCATCTTGTGCAGGCGTTTGGCGACGAGAGCCGTGATCGCTATTGGGAAATCTTCGAAGCGCTGCGCACCGAACTCGGCTATGCGGACTATCTGGGCGCCCTGCAACGCTACCGGATTGACATCCCCAACGATCCGCGCCTGCTGATGATGTCTTCATTCCTGGTGGACTATCCGTTTGCAGAGCGCCTCTACCCGGGTGCACTCGACGTCATCGCTCAGCTCCACCATTGGGGTCCGACGGTGATCCTGACGGACGGCGACGTCGTGTTCCAGCCGCGCAAGGTACAACGCTCGGGATTGTGGGAAGCGGTCGAGGGCCGGGTGCTGATTTATCTGCACAAAGAGCAGATGCTCGATGCCATCGAGCAGCGTTACCCGGCGCGCCGCTACGTCATGGTGGACGACAAGCTGCGTATTCTGGCGGCGATGAAAAAAGTCTGGGGAGAGCGTCTGACAACTGTCTTCCCGCGTCAGGGGCACTACGGACTTGACCCCGGGAATATCGCCGCCTATCCGCCGGCTGACATTACGATTGAACGTATCGGTGAGTTGGCCAATGTCGATTTTTCCACCCTGCCCGGTGACGTCGGCCGTGCGCAACAGGAGGAACCATGAAAATTACGCAACAACTGCATGATCTCGGTCAAAGCCTCTGGCTCGACAACATCACGCGCGAACTGCTGAGCAGTGGCACGCTGGACCGTTACATCAACGAGCTTTCCGTCACGGGGCTGACCTCCAATCCCACGATCTTCGAGCACACCATCAAAGAGGCTGATTTCTATGATGACGCCATCCGCCAAAAATCACTCGCTGGAGTCGACAATGCGGCGCTTGCAGCCAAACTTCAGCGCGAGGGTACCCCAAATCATGGAGCGATCTGCTGGACCGTATCGCCGCAAAAACCGACGTGCTGACGAAGGCCAGGCAGATATGAGCAACTCGACGCTGACCACTGGTTCGACCGCGCAGGCGCAAGGCCTGACAGAGCGCCCGGCGTGGAAGGCGCTCGAAGCCCATTATGCAACGGTGCGTAACCGGAATCTGCGGCAGCTGTTCGCCGACGATCCCCAGCGTGGCGAACGATTCACCGCCGCAGCCGTCGGCATCTATCTCGACTACTCAAAAAACCTCATCACCGGGGAAACGGTACAGTTGCTGGTGAGACTGGCTGAGGAATGCGGTTTACGTGAGCGCATCGCCGCGATGTTCAGTGGTGAGCCGATCAACGTGACGGAAAAACGCGCCGTGCTACATACCGCCCTGCGTGCCCCTGAGAGCGAGCGGATTGTGGTCGATGGGGTTGACATCGTGCCCGAGATACATGCGACGCTCGATCGCATGGCCGCCTTCTCGCTCCAGATCCGCAGCGGCGAATGGCTGGGATACACCGGCAAGCGTATCTGCAATATCATCAACATCGGCATCGGCGGCTCCGATCTCGGTCCGGTGATGGCTTACGAAGCGTTGCGTTATTACAGCCAACGTGACATAACATTCCGTTTCATCTCGAACGTGGACGGCACCGACTTTGAAGAAGCCACGCGCGATCTCGATCCCGAAGAGACTTTGTTCATCGTTTGCTCGAAGACGTTCACGACACTCGAGACCCTGACTAATGCCCACAGTGCTCGCGCCTGGAGCTTGCGCAAGCTCGGTGACGACCTGGCAATACGCAGGCACTTCGTCGCGGTCTCGACCAACGCCGAAGAAGTGTCCCGATTCGGCATCGATATCGCGAATATGTTCGGCTTATGGGATTGGGTCGGTGGGCGCTACTCGATGGATTCGGCGATTGGTCTGTCAACCATGATTGCCATCGGACCGGAGCACTTCCGCGCCATGCTCGCGGGTTTTCACGCGATGGACCAGCACTTCCGCAGCGCTCCCTTTGCGCAGAATCTGCCTGTGATCATGGGAATGCTGACGGTATGGAACAGCAATTTCCTCGATGCGCAGACGGTGGCGGTGCTGCCTTACGAGCAGTACCTCAAGCGTTTGCCCGCGTACCTGCAACAACTGACAATGGAGAGCAACGGCAAACACGTCGCCCTTGACAGCGCGAGCGTTGCTTATCATACCGGACCCATCTACTGGGGCGAGCCCGGCACCAACGGCCAGCACTCGTTCTACCAGCTCCTCCACCAGGGAACCCGGCTGATCGCATGCGACTTCATCGGTTTTTGCCGGTCATTGAATCCGCTAGGCAATCAGCATGATCTGCTGATGTCGAATTTGATTGCCCAGACCGAAGCGCTGGCGTTCGGCAAGACAGAAGCCGAGGTCAGGGCCGAGGGCACGCCGGCGTGGCTCGCGCCACACCGCGTCTTCGACGGCAATCGCCCCACCAATACACTGCTCGCCGAGAGCCTGACGCCGGAGACACTGGGCTTGCTGATTGCGCTTTATGAACACAGTGTCTTCACCCAGGGCACTATCTGGAATATCAATTCATTCGATCAATGGGGCGTCGAATTGGGCAAAGTGCTGGCGCAACGCGTGGCCCCTGAGCTTGAAAGTGCGGACGAGCCAGCGCTCAAGCATGACAGCTCGACTAACGCGCTCATCCGGTACTACCGTCATCGCCGGCAGAGAAAATGACAGCGGAGCAACTATGACACTGGCTGAGACAGCAACATCCTGGTGGGCCGCGACGGAAGGGCTTCCGATTCCGTTGGGTCCGACCCGGATAGAGGAACAAAGCGCCTATAACTTCGCCCATGACTCGAAACATGCGCAGCGCACAGCACACTTGCAGTACGAATATTCTGCTTAACCGAATGGAGGTTTTATGTCGATAGCCACACAAGAGCTGGCAATAACGGTAGCCGAGCTAACAACGCCGGGTAAAGGGATTCTGGCGGCCGATGAGAGTCTGGGCACCATTGAGAAGCGGCTCAAGGCTGTAGACGTAGCGAGCACAGAGGAAGCGCGGCGCGATTACCGCGAATTGTTATTTTCCACGTCTGGCCTCGGCGATTTTATCAGTGGCATCATTCTGTTCGAGGAAACGCTCAAGCAGAAAAGTGCCGCCAGTGTACCGCTGCCGGAGCTACTTAAAATGCAGGGCATCGTGCCCGGCATCAAAGTGGATATGGGCACAGTGTCTCTGCCTAATTTTCCCGGAGAGACAGTGACGCAGGGCCTGGACAGTCTGGCGCAGCGGCTGAGCGAATATAAACAACTGGGCGCACGTTTTGCCAAGTGGCGCGCGGTGATTCATATCGGTGCGGGTATCCCGACGCCGGTAGCGATCGCCAGCAATGCGTATACGCTGGCGCGTTATGCGGCCATCTGTCAGGAACAAGCGTTGGTGCCCATCGTCGAACCTGAAGTGTTAATGGACGGCGATCACACGCTTGCGATGTCTGCGCGCGTCACGGAGGAAGTCTTGCATGCGGTATTTCACGCGCTGCACCTGCAAGGTGTTGCGCTGGAGTATATGCTTTTGAAACCCAATATGGTTGAGCCTGGCCACGATTGTCCGGAACCTGCCTCACCACAACAGGTGGCGCAAGCCACTCTTATCTGTCTGCGGCGTACGGTACCTGCCGCAGTGCCCGGGATTAACTTTCTCTCCGGTGGGCAGAGCGAGACAACGGCCACCGCCAACCTCCATGCCTTGAACACCACTGCTGAGAAGCAGCCATGGATCTTGAGCTTTTCGTACGGGCGCGCGTTGCAGGCACCCGTACTCCAGGCCTGGCGCGGCAAGGCCGCGAACAAGTCGCTTGCACAGCAAGTGCTGTGCAAGAGAGCGCGCTTGAACAGTGCGGCTATGCAGGGCAAATATACAGCCGCTATGGAAAGCGAATGAAAATAGGTAAGCACTCATTCACAAACATGGAGCAAACATGACATTATCAGAGCCCGCATCATCTCGCTGGGCAGCTATGGAAGGGCTTCCATTTCCCCTGGGTCCGACCAGGATAGAAGAACAGGACGCCTACAACTTTGCGCTTTACTCGAAGCACGCGCACAGCGTCACCTTGCTCCTCTACACTGAAAACGATGTGATCAATCCCGTCTTTGAATACCGATTCGATTACCTCAAGAACAAAACGGGCCGGGTCTGGCATTGCCGTATTCTGTTTGAATCGATGCAGGGTGCGTCCTACTATGCGTACCGCGTTGAGGGCCCCGCGCCCAATGGCCGCTTCGAGTGGCACACGTTCGATGGCGACAAAATCCTGCTCGATCCCTATGCAAAATCCGTGTTCTTTCCCCCGGCATTCGACCGGCTTGCCGCCACCCGGCCGGGATCGAACGCGGGCAAGGCGCCTCTGGGTGTGCTTGCGGGTGACAGCGAGCACTTCGACTGGCAGGGCGACCATCGTCCCCGGCACGAGGCCGATACCGTCATCTACGAACTGCATGTCGGCGGCTTTACCGGCAATCCCAACGCTGGCGTCAGGGACGAGGCGCGCGGTACGTTTGCGGGCCTGATCGAGAAAATCCCGTATTTGAAAGACCTCGGCATCACCGTGGTGGAGTTGATGCCGGTGTTTCAATACGACCCCGGCGATGGCAACTACTGGGGCTACATGCCGTTGAACTTTTTCTCTCCTCACCATGGCTATCTCAGCGACCACACGATCCAGGCGCAACATAACGAGGTGCGCGACATGATCAAGGCTCTGCACCAGGCGGATATCGAGGTGGTGCTCGACGTTGTCTACAACCACACCGGCGAGGGCGATCACAACGGCCCGGTTTATAGCTACAAGGGGATCGACAACAGCACCTACTATCTGATGGCGGACCGGCCGGATGCGCCCTACGAAAATTTCTCCGGCACCGGCAACACGCTCAATACGGCGAACCGCTATGTCCGCAAGATGATCATGGACAGCGCCCGTCATTGGGCGCACGAGATGCATGTCGACGGATTGCGCTTCGATCTTGCCTCTCTCTTTACCCGCAAAGCAGACGGCTCGGTCAACACCAACGAGGTACCGCTGCTCAGCGACATGGCTTCCGACCCGGATCTGGCGCAGCTGCGTCTGATTGCCGAGCCCTGGGACGCCGCCGGGGTGTACCAACTGGGCCGGGCGTTTCCGGGGATTATGGCCTGCCAGTGGAACGGCAAATACCGGGATGATCTGCGCCGCTTTGTGAAGGGCGATACCGGCATGGTGCCGGCCCTGATGCGCCGTCTGTATGGTAGCGACGATCTGTTCCCCGACGATCAGATGAATGCCTATCATGCGCATCAGAGTGTCAATTACATCGCCTCGCACGACGGCTTCACCCTCTACGATCTGGTGGCCTACAACCAGAAGCGGAACGGGCCCAACGGCCACGACAATACTGACGGCGCCGACGAAAACCATAGCTGGAACTGTGGATGGGAAGGGGATGAGGGCGTACCCCCGGCCGTTATGAAACTGCGCAAGCAACAGATCAGGAATTTCTGCTGTCTGCTGTTGCTATCGAACGGCACGCCCATGTTCCGTGCCGGTGACGAGTTCATGCAGACGCAGGGCGGGAATAACAACCCTTACAACCAGGATAACGAGACGGGTTGGATCGATTGGGACCGGCTGGATGCCAACCCGGACATGTTCCGCTTCTTCAGGCTAATGATCGCGTTTCGCAAGGCGCATCCGTCACTGGCGCGAAGCCGATTCTGGCGTGAGGATGTCAGATGGTACGGAGTCGGTGCCGATACTGATCTGGCACACGATTCACGCGCCCTCGCCTTTGCTCTGCACGGGGCATCGCAGCAGGATATCGACATCTATGTGATGATCAATACCTACTGGGAAGAGCTGACTTTTCAGATTCAGGAGGGTACAGCAACCGATTGGCAACGCGTGATTGATACCAGCCTTGAATCACCGTTTGATTTTCTCGAAACCGGCGACGAAAGCCCTCTACAATCACTACACTATCAGGTTTCGCCCCGGTCTGTCGTCGTGTTGACCCGCGACAAGGACAGGGGGTTAGCATAATGAAAATACATCCGATGGCGGGAGAACAGGTATCGCCAGCAATGCTGGTCAATATCCCGAAACTGGTGACAGCCTATTTTAGTAACATACCTGACACTTCGGTGCCTGCACAAAGAGTCTCATTCGGCACCTCAGGGCATCGTGGTTGTGCCTTTGAAAACAGCTTCAACGAGTGGCATGTCCTGGCTATCAGCCAGGCCATTTGTGAGTATCGTAAACGCCAGGGTATCGATGGCCCGCTGTTTCTGGGCATCGACACGCACGCGCTGTCCGAACCGGCATTTTCCAGCGCGCTCGAAGTGCTGGCGGCCAACGGTGTAGACGTCATGCTTGCGGATAAGGATGAGTACACGCCCACACCGGTGATTTCTCACGCAATACTTGTTTACAACCGTCGCCGCCAAAATGGACTGGTGGACGGCATTGTCATCACGCCTTCGCACAATCCGCCGGATAATGGGGGAATCAAATATAATCCGCCCAACGGCGGCCCGGCGGATAAGGATATCACCGCCTGGATCGAAGCCAGGGCCAATGCATTAATGGAAGGCGGTCTGAAGGGCGTGAAAAGAATGTCTTTTGAGAAGGCAATGCGCGCCAGCACAACACATCGCCATGACTATCTTAATTCATATGTGAATGATCTTGGCAATGTAGTGGATATGAAAGTGATTCATGGCGCGAACATCAGCATGGGTGTCGATCCGCTTGGGGGTGCCGGTGTTCATTACTGGGACGCAATTGCCGAACGTTATGCCTTGAATCTCACGGTTGTAAACGACATTGTCGATCCAACCTTCCGCTTTATGACGCTCGACTGGGACGGTCAGATTCGCATGGATCCATCTTCGCCTTATGCCATGCAGAGTTTGATTGACCTCAAGAATAGTTTCGATATTGCCTTCGCCTGCGACACCGACCATGATCGGCACGGCATCGTTACCGGCAGCACGGGTCTGCTGTCGCCCAATCACTATCTTTGTGTCGCCATTCACTTTCTGTTCCAGCATCGGCCCGAATGGAGCAAGGCAGCGGCGGTCGGCAAAACCGTAGTGAGTAGCCAGATGATTGATCGGGTGAGCGCGAAACTGGGCCGGAAACTGTACGAGGTGCCAGTCGGCTTCAAATGGTTCGTGGATGGCCTGCTTGACGCTTCGCTTGGCTTCGCTGGCGAAGAGAGCGCAGGAGCCGCCTTTGCCCGCATGGATGGCAGCGTATGGACGACGGACAAGGACGGCATTGTCCCGGCTTTGCTGGCGGCGGAGATTACTGCGCGGATGAATCGGGATCCGGGTGAAATTTACCTGGAGCTTGTGCGCGAATTCGGCGAGCCGGTTTATGATCGTGTTGAGGCAGCAGCCACTCCTGTACAAAAAGAGATGCTGTCAAGACTTTCGGCTGAACAAATGCAGATTACAGAACTGGATGGTGAGAAGGTTGAGAAAATAGTCGACCATGCCCCAGGCAATGATGCTCCGATCGGCGGCATCAAGGTGGTCGCCGCCAGCGGCTGGTTCGCCGCGCGACCGTCCGGCACTGAGAACATTTACAAAATATACGCGGAGAGCTTCCAGGGGAGAGAGCATCTGCAGCGAATTCTGGAGGAAGCTCAAGCGGTGGTCGACGATGCCCTTGCTGTTGAAAGTCTGCCGATTCCAGAGGGTCCTTAAGGAATATTTTATGAAATATTCAGCAACCTGTTGGAGACGAAGAACCAACAAACTGAAGGTGTTTTAACCGGAAATATTTTTATTCAACACTCAGGAAAGGAGAAAGACCATGCAAACTGAACTTTTGAAAATAGCAGGCATGACCTGCGGCGGCTGCACCAGCAGGGTGGCACTGGCGCTTGAAGCAATCACTGGGGTCAATGACGTGAAAGTATCACTCTCGGATGGCAACGCGACGGTGCAATACGACGAGACAATGACATCGCCTGAGCAACTGAAGGTGGCAGTCAGGGAGGCCGGTTATAGTGTGGACGCCACTGGCGCCGCTCAGAAGCCACAAGGTAAAGGAGGCTGTTGCAGCTGATTTGCTAATAACAGGTAACTACAACGGATTTACTATCGAAATGGTGTGCTATCTGGCTATGGGAGATGTGTTTGCGTATACAGCCGGCGGGACATTCGTTTGAAGGAAAGTATTTTGTTTGAAAAATGCAAGGGAAAATCATGGGCGATATAAAAGATGCCAGACCTGCGCTGTACGGTCTGCTCCATACAGATGTTGAGGGTTTCGATTCATTGGCCGAGTTGGCACTGGATATGCGTTCAGCATGGAACCATGCCTCCGACCAGGTGTGGCGACAACTAGATCCCGAGCTTTGGGAATTAACCCGAAACCCCTGGGTAGTCCTGCAGACCGTGTCACGGGAGAAATTACAGCATGTTTTTGCTGACCCGGTTTTTCGTAAAAATGTTGACGATCAGATCCAGGCCTGGCGGGATATGGAGGAAGCGCCGGCCTGGTTTCAGCAGGCCCATCCGCGAACACAACTCAACTGTGTTGCCTATTTCAGTATGGAATTCATGTTGAGTGAAGCCTTGCCGATCTATTCAGGCGGGTTGGGTAACGTGGCAGGAGATCAACTCAAGGCGGCCAGTGATCTGGGTGTGCCTGTGATTGGTGTGGGCTTGCTCTATCAGCAAGGCTATTTTCGTCAGATGATCGACCAGGACGGTGTACAACAGGCTCTCTATCCCTATAACGATCCTGGACAATTGCCGATCACCCCATTGCGTAAAGACAATGGCGAGTGGTTACGAATGAAACTCGATCTGCCCGGCCATCCAATCTGGCTGCGTGCATGGCAAGTCAAGGTGGGCCGGGTGAAGCTTTTCCTTTTGGACAGCAATGATGCAGCAAACCACCCTCCCTATAGAGGGATCACCAGCGAGTTGTACGGCGGGGGCGCGGAGATGCGTCTGATGCAGGAACTGGTTCTTGGTATTGGTGGGTGGCGTTTGCTTAACACGCTCGGTATTGAGCCTGATGTTTGTCACTTGAATGAAGGGCATGCGGCGCTCGCAGTTCTGGAACGGGCACGAAAATTTATGCAGGCCAGCGGGCAATCTTTTGCTGCTGCACTGGCAGTCACGAGAGCGGGTAATCTCTTTACTACTCATACGGCTGTGCCTGCAGGCTTTGATCGATTTACTCCCGCTCAGATCGAACATTGTCTTGGCGGCTATGCGCAGACACAACTTGGTATTACCTGCCATGATCTGCTGGCTTTGGGGCGTCAGAATCCGGATGATGACTCTGAACTATTCAATATGGCTTTTCTGGCAATTCGTGGCAGTGGGGCGGTGAATGGTGTGAGCAGCCTGCACGGTGAGGTGAGCAGACAGTTGTTTGGACCCTTATTTCCGCGCTGGCCGACGAATGAAATACCGGTCGGGCACGTGACCAACGGCGTGCATATGCCGACCTGGGATTCAGCGGCAGCCGATGAACTTTGGACAGAAGCCTGTGGCAAGGATCGTTGGCTGGTGCCAACAGAAACTATGGGTAAGGTTATTCATCTTGTCTCAGATGTGCGCCTTTGGCAGTTTCGCATGGCAGCCTCCAATACCTTGCTTGACTATGCCCGTGAACGCTTCTCCCGGCAACTGGCCGCTTCCGGTGCGCCGCAGGAACGTGTAGAAGAGGCAAAGCATAGCTGTGATTGTGATACGCTGACGCTGGGCTTCGCACGCCGCTTTGCCACATACAAACGACCAAACCTCCTGCTCCATGACCCGGAACGCCTGTTGCGTTTGCTGAACAATCCTGACCGGCCGGTACAAATCATAATGGCCGGAAAGGCCCATCCGGCCGACAAGGCAGGGCAGGCACTGATACAGCAATGGATGCACTTCATCCAAAGACCTGAAGTGCGCAATCACGTAATATTTCTCAGTGATTACGACATGCATCTGGGAGAACAATTGGTGCAAGGTGTGGATGTCTGGCTAAATACTCCTCGTCGACCGTGGGAAGCAAGTGGTACCAGCGGCATGAAGGTGCTGGTTAATGGTGGTATTAACCTATCGGAACTGGATGGCTGGTGGGCGGAGGCATACAGCCCGGATGTGGGGTGGGCCTTGGGAGACGGTGATGAGCATGATGACCACACTGCCTGGGATGCGGTCGAAGCAGAAGCTCTCTATGATCTGCTTGAGCAACAGGTGGTTCCCGAATTTTATAACCGGGATGAACAAGGGATCCCTACCGCCTGGGTAGCAAAAATGCGGGAAAGCATGGCGCGCCTGGCGCCACATTATTCCAGTAACCGTGCGGTACGCGAGTACACTGAGCAATATTATCTGCCGACAGCTGCGGCCTTCCGGGAGCGGAGCGTCAACAAGGGGGCAATGGGTTTACAAATAACGAATTGGCGGCATGCGCTGGGACAACAATGGGAAGCGCTGCGCTTTGGTGAAATGGAAGTGAAAACCACCGGTAACCAACATGTATTTGAGGTTCAGGTGTATCTGGACGGGATTGACCCGGAAGCCGTGCGGGTCGAGCTTTATGCCGACGGTGTTTCGGGCGGTACTCCCATCGTCCAGAAAATGAAACGTGAGCGACAATTGATGGGCTCCGCCAATGGCTTTGTCTATAGCGTAAAGATACCTGCTGATCGTCCGGCAGCGGATTACACGGCGCGACTTCTGCCACACTACTCTGGTCTGGCTTTTCCTTTGGAAGAAGCGCATATCCGGTGGCAGCGGTGATTCAGTATCATGCACCTTTTTTGGGTGAAATCCATGTCAGGTACCTGGTTCAACGTTGCCGCGGTGCCCCTGAAATATAGTGCTTATCGATTCGTTAGGTGCGTAAGTTCAAGATAAATAAAAGCGTCAATAAAATACATAAATTTGGAGAAAGGTGAAAAATATGGCTACCACATTAATAGTTATTCTAGTGCTTTTTGCACTGCTTTTTTTTTATGTAATCGGGATATTTAATAAACTCGTTTCACTAAAAAATCGTTACCAAAATGCCTTTGCGCAGATCGAGGTGCAATTAAAACGCCGCTACGATTTGATACCCAATCTGATTGAAACTGCGAAAGGTTATATAAAGCATGAGCGTGAAACTTTCGAGGCCGTGGTAGAAGCACGGAATGCGGCACGAAATATCTTGTCAAAGGCCGCTGCTGATCCGGGTAATGCCGACGCAATAAAGGAGCTAAGTAGTGCCGAAGGAAAACTATCTGGTGCCATGATGAATTTTAATCTGGTGGTGGAGGCTTATCCTGACCTCAAGGCCAATCAGAATATGATGCAGTTAAGTGAAGAACTTATCTCCACAGAAAACAAGGTATCCTTTTCCCGACAGTCCTTCAACGACCAGGTGATGGCCTATAATACTTATAAGCAGACATTTCCTCCGGTCTTCTTTGCAAAACGATTCGGTCATGCGCAGGATGCAGCGTTACTGGAGTTTGAAGATACTGTTGCCATACAGGCTGCGCCAAAAGTCTCATTTTAGGCGCTGCTTTTTAATCAGGAATTTTCAATGAACTTTTTTGAATCTCAGGACCGTGTTCGCAAAAACACCTTCCAGCTTGTTGTTCTGTTCAGTCTCGCAGTGGTTAGCCTGATTGTTATGGTCAATCTCCTGGTGATGGTGTCGTTTGGTTTTATTGGTAGTGAACAAGTACAAGGCGGTGAGACATTACAGCAATTGGACTGGCAGACCTTTGCTGCAGTCAGCGCGGGTGTAGTTGTGGTGGTGCTGGCAGGCAGTCTATATAAGATCATGGCCTTGTCGGCCGGCGGCAAAGTGGTTGCTGAGGGCTTGGGCGGGCAATTGATTCCTCGAAATACCACGGATCCCAATCAACGCAAATTATTAAATGTAGTGGAAGAAATGGCCATAGCATCCGGCACGCCGGCACCGCCAGTTTATCTGCTTACGGATGAGCCAGGTATTAATGCCTTTGCGGCAGGGTTTTCCCCTCGTGATGCCGTCATCGGGGTGACTCAGGGAGCCATTGACCAGTTAAGTCGAGATCAGTTACAAGGTGTCATTGCCCATGAATTCAGCCATATTTTTAACGGAGATATGCGGCTAAATATCCGCTTGATAGGTGTACTGAATGGCATCCTGGTTCTCGGCATTATCGGTTACTATTTACTCTATTCCGCTTCTTTTTCGAGGCGTGGACGCAGCAATGATAAAGGCGCGGCCGGAATATTGGCGCTGGCCATTGGGCTGATGGTTATTGGTTTTGCCGGCACATTTTTCGGTGGGCTGATCAAGGCCGCAGTGAGTCGTCAGCGGGAATACCTGGCAGATGCCTCAGCGGTACAGTTTACCCGCAACCCCGATGGCATTGCAGGTGCATTAAAGAGAATCGGCGGGCTTGAGTTTGGTTCCATAGTGGAAAATCCCGGGGCACCCGAAATTAGTCATGCCTTTTTTGCCCAAGGGGTTTCGGGTTTCGTCCAGTCCCTGTCAGCCACGCACCCGCCATTGCCTAAGCGAATACTTCGTATTGATCCCCATTGGGATGGAAAATTTGATGTAAGCGACAACACCACACCAGTTCAGGATGAGGAGCCTGCTAAGAAAGAATCCAAAATGAGTGGAGGTATTTCACAAAAAAATATTCCTGCAATACTTTCCGGCGCTGCCATGATTGATGTTGCGAATACAATTGATCAAATTGGTAACCCAAAACTTGAAACCATTAATTATGCCGGCTCACTAATTGAAAAAATGCCTGAAATCATTAAAGATGAGGCACGTGAACCTCATGGTGCTCGTGCCCTGATTTATTCCCTGTTGCTGGATCTGGGTTCTGAAGTTCGAGATAAACAAATAAAGTATTTACAGGTTCATGCCGATCGCGATGTGTTTGCATTAACCAGCCAATTATTGCTGGAAATGAATCAGCTGGAGATTAGCTTTCGGTTGCCGCTGATTGATATTGCTATACCGACACTAAAACAGTTATCCCATGATCAGTATCAGGTCTTCAGGAATAATATGGATGCACTGATTAACATGGATTCAAGAGTTGACCTAATGGAGTGGACATTACAGAAAATCCTTATTAAGCATCTGGATGCTCATTTTTCCACGCCGTCGCAGACGCAAACAGGCCATTCTCAAATCCTGGAACTTAAGCAAGAGGTTGAGTTGATTCTTTCAGTAATGGTCTATGCGGGCCAGCAAAATCAAAGTGACATTGAAGAAGCCTTTGGCGCAGCAGTAAAAATACTGGAAATCGGTGATCTGCAACTAATGAAACATAATGAAATTGGGTTCCCGGATTTAGATCATGCTCTGGGTGAACTGGAAAAACTCAGGCCTCAAGCCAAACAAAAACTGCTGAAGAGCTGTGCTGCCAGTGTTCTGAGCGATCATAAAATAATGTCTGTTGAGGTCGAGTTGTTAAGGGCTTTCTCGGATGTCCTTGGTTGTCCAATACCACCAATAATTTCAAAGTTTGCATATGAAAAAATACAGGCAAGCGGCTGAACACAAAGAGCATTTTGTAATATAAGGATGAAGATGTGCACTTTTGCTCCCAGGTTGTGATTATGGCTGATAGCGATTAACTGCAAGTAACCAGATTCGAGGGAATAAACGATGAAAACCAGCACTATTGAACTAAGGGGATTGTTGTCAGCACTGAGTGCCCGAGGTGTGGAGAAGCAGCTTCTGAAACTGAAGGGGCTAAAAAAAGCTGAAGTCAATTATGTTGCTGGCAGTGCCACGGTGGTTTATGACGAAAGTGTACTTGCACTCGTTGATATTGAGGCCAGGGTGAAGGAGTGTGGTTACCACTGTACCGGAGAGCAGACACCAAAGCATGTTTGTGTTCCCACAGATGCCGCCGCTACGGGGATCTCATCCAGCAAGGTGCACGCTGCACATGGAAAGCACGCACCATCACCGCTTCCTTCGGAACAGTCTACACCTGAAAAGATGGACGCCATGACTCATGAGATGGGTCATGGTGAAGGTATGGACATGGAGGGAATGGCGCGTGACATGCGCAACCGCTTCTGGGTCTGCCTGCTCTTTACCATTCCGGTTTTTATCTATTCACCCATGGGGGGGCTGTTCACACCGCCGCCACCGCCCTTTGGTCTGGCCCTCAATCAATGGCTGTTTGTCCTCGCCTCAGTAGCAATCATTTGGCCTAGCTGGCCGTTTTTCGTGGCCGCCTGGCGCGCATTGAACAACGGTGTACTCAACATGGCGGTACTGGTGGTGCTGTCGGTGGGTACCGGCTATCTGTTCAGTCTGGGTGCGACCTTTCTCTATGAAGGTGTGCAGTTCTTCGAGGCGGTGGCGGTGCTGTTGGTGTTTATTCTGCTCGGGCACTGGCTGGAGATGCGTGCCCGCGCCGGTGCCTCGGACGCTATCCGTTCTCTGATGGATCTCGCCCCACCCAAGGCTACGGTGTTACGCGATGGGCAGGAACTGGAGGTGCCAACGGCCGAGGTGCTGAAAAATGACGTGGTGGTGATCCGCCCCGGCAACAAGATCCCGGTGGACGGCGAGGTGCTGGAGGGCGAATCCCAGGTGGACGAATCCATGCTCACTGGCGAGTCCATGCCGGTAGGGAAAAAGCCGGGGGATATGGTGATTGGCGCGACTATCAACAAGAGCGGCAGCTTCAAATACCGCGCCACTAAAGTGGGTGCCGACACGGCACTGGCGCAGATCGTCAAGCTGGTGCAAGAAGCGCAGAACTCCAAGGCACCGGCGCAACTGCTCGCCGACAAGGCCTCACAATGGCTGGTGGTGATCGCTATTATCATCGGCCTGGCCACTTTTGCGGTATGGTTTTGGGTGCTCAGCGCAACAGCCTTGTTCGCCGTGACCCTTACCATCACCGTGTTCGTCATCGCCTGCCCGGATGCCCTAGGACTCGCCACGCCCATGGCGGTGATGGTGGGTACCGGCCTGGGAGCGAAAAACGGCATCCTGTTCAAAAATGCCTCGGCTCTGGAAGATGCTACCAAGCTTGATATCGTCGTATTCGATAAGACTGGCACACTGACTATGGGCGAACCCCAGGTGGTGGAGGTGGCGACGGCGCCGGGTTCGGATCAGGACGCCGTGCTGGGTTTGGCTGCCACGGTAGAGCAGGGCTCTGATCATCCGCTAGCCCAGGCTATCCTGCGCCGTGCTGAGGGGTTGAAGCTGGAATCTTTGACCGGCTTTACCAACATCGAGGGCAAGGGCGCCCGCGCCGAAGTGGCCGGGGAAACACTGTTGCTGGGAAATCGTCGTTTGATGGATGAAGAGAAGGTCGATATGGCGGGACTGGCGGATGAGGCTGCCCGACTACAGGGCGCTGGCCAGACCGTGGTTCACGTTGCTCATGGTGGGAAACTGGTAGGCCTGATCGCTATCGCCGATGCACCACGGCCGACTGCGGCCGCCATGGTGAAAAAGATGCGCGAGCGCGGTGTCGAAGTAGCCATGCTGACTGGTGATAATCAGGCCACCGCCGAACGCATTGCCGGGGAACTGGGCATTAGTACCGTGATTGCCGATGTGCTGCCGGGCCAAAAAGCAGACAAGGTCAAGGAGCTTCAGGCCGAGGGCAGGAAGGTCGGCATGGTGGGAGACGGAGTCAATGATGCCCCGGCGCTGACCCAGGCCGATGTGGGTTTCGCCATTGGTGCCGGCACTGATGTAGCCATGGAGAGCGCCGACGTGGTGCTAATGAAAAGCGACCCTTATGATGTGCTGGGAGCTATCGAACTGTCACGCGCCACACTCCGCAAAATGCACCAAAACCTGTTCTGGGCGGTAGCTTACAACGTCATTGCCTTCCCGGCAGCGGCAGGGGTTTTCTATCCCTTGGTGATAAGTCCAGAGGTGGCGGCGCTCGCCATGTCTGGTAGTTCGGCTCTGGTGGCGGTTAATGCCCTGTTACTTAAGCGCACTCGGCTGGAGGGGATTCATTTGCTTCGTGCGCCATCCAGTTCATCTGCACCGGCATAGCAGGCTGATAGAGGACAGGTTGATAAATCAAGAGTATTAGTCGTGAGTACGGCACGGAAATTGAATGCAGCAGCCGACACAGGATGATTTGGATGGTGGACACTTATGAATATTAAAAATCTGCCACGCTCACGACTGGGTGCTGGCCTGGTGACACTTGCCGCCATGTTGCTGGCCTTTGCAGTGGCTAATTCGCCCGCAAGAGAATGGTATCAGGTGGTCCACCATCTGCCTGTGATAGTGCAGATAGGGACGCTTAGCATCAATAAGCCGCTCATTCTATGGATCAACGATGGATTAATGGTGTTTTTCTTTTTACTAATCGCCCTCGAGCTGAAGCGCGAAATACTGGAAGGGCAGCTATCCACTTTCAAGTCTTTTATTACTCCAGCGTTCGCAGCGTTGGGGGGGTATGCTGGGCCCGGCATTGATCTATACAGTCATTAACCTTGGCGATACAGTGGCCATGCGTGGCTGGGCGATCCCAACTGCAACGGATACCGTACTGGCGCTGACTGTTCTTGTGATGCTTGGTACACGAGTGCCAACTTCACTCAAAGTGTTTCTGACGGCTTTGGCGATCTTCGATGATCTGGGAGCGATCCTGATTATCGCCCTGTTCTACACCGAGGGGCTTTCGACTTTATCTTTGATTATGGCGGTATTCGGGATCATTGCACTAATAGGACTTAATATCTTCAAGGTAACACTTACTGCGGCCTATGTGATCGTCGGTGTGTTTCTTTGGATTGCGGTGCTAAAATCCGGCGTGCACGCAACACTTGCGGGGGTAGCTATCGCCCTGGCAATTCCCATGAAAGCCACACTAGACGGAAAATCTTTCTCGCCATTGAGAGTAACTGAACACCAACTCTACCCGTGGGTCTCTTTGGGTGTGATACCTGTATTCGCGTTTTTCAATTCCGGTATCGAACTTTCAGCGACCACAGTCAATACTCTGGTTTCACCGGTTTCGCTGGGTATTGTGTTGGGACTATTCGCGGGTAAGCAATTGGGAATCTTGGGTGCCGTATGGCTCGCGGTACGATCTGGCGTGGCAAAATTACCGACTGGGACTGGCTGGCAACAGGTTTATGGCGTAGCCCTGTTGGCGGGGATTGGCTTCACGATGAGCCTGTTTATTGCTGGTCTTGCGTTCCCGGACCCGGATTTGTTTGGTAGTGCACGATTAAGTGTCGTGGTCGGTTCGATACTTTCGGCTATCGGTGGGGCGGTCGTTTTATGGAATGCGGGGCGCAACAAGCCTACAGCAGAAATGAAAAAAGAGGAGGAGTCGTTTCCGTGATGGAGTGGATCATGGAAATTAAAATTTCATTGCTACTTCATTTCCATACAGTCAAAATTCGTTATATGGCTTCATTTGAATGTAGGCACTTGGGCATTCCTGCGTACATAAACCACAACCCTTCTTTTCCGCCATCTCGTTACTGAATTCATGGTGTTGTTGATAGCCTGGCTGATTATGTAGAGTAGACAATGGCACATGGTAAGGACTTTCTTGAAGTTCGGAATTGGTAATGGCCTGCATGGTTTAAGTTGCACTTCTATTGAAGTCCGAAATGTGTTGTATTAATCGTTTAATGCTAAAAGAGGGTTAACCCTTGGAAAAAAAACAGGAATTTTCAGTTTGGTATATCTTGCTTGCCTTCCTGGTGTTGCTGTCATTTGAAAGCCTGTTCAGTGGCCACACTGAAACACTAGCCTACAGTGATTTTAAATTATTATTGTCCTCCGGCACTCTGGAAGATCTGACTATTAGTGATACCGATATTCGTGGAACCGTATTGACTGAAAATCTCAATGGGGTATTGCCACAAGAAAAAATAGACCTTCTTCAGCAAACCAATGACGGACGCCATGCTTTTGTCACCTTAAGAGTGGATGACGATAATCTGATAGAAGTACTGGAAGCTTCCGGAGTGACGTTTACCGGCAAGCGGGAAAATCCCTGGCTCGGATCAATCATTTCCACACTACTTTGGATCGGTCTTTTTTTCGGGATATGGATGTTTGCCATGCGCCGTATGAACATGTCTGGCGGCATGATGTCGGTCGGAAAGAGTAAGGCGAAAGTCTATGTGGAAAAAGACACTCAGGTGACATTTGATGATGTGGCCGGGGTGGATGAAGCCAAGGAAGAATTGGAAGAAGTGGTCCAGTTTCTCAAAGAGCCACAGCAATACAGCAGGTTGGGTGCGCATATTCCCAAAGGGATATTGCTGGTTGGCCCCCCTGGTACAGGAAAAACATTGTTTGCCAAGGCGATTGCCGGTGAAGCGAAGGTGCCATTCTTCTCTATCAGTGGGTCGGAATTTGTCGAGATGTTTGTCGGTGTGGGTGCAGCCCGTGTGCGCGACCTGTTTGAGCAGGCGCGGAAACAGGCGCCTGCCATTGTGTTTATTGATGAACTTGATGCCCTGGGACGTGCAAGAGGGATTCCGGGAATGGGCGGCGGCCATGATGAAAAGGAACAGACTTTAAATCAACTATTGGTGGAAATGGACGGCTTTGATACCAGCCATGGATTGATATTATTAGCTGCGACAAACCGGCCGGAAATTCTGGATCCGGCATTATTACGTGCAGGCAGATTTGACCGCCAGGTTCTGGTAGATCGTCCTGATAAAGTAGGCCGGGTCGCCATCCTGAAAGTGCATAGTAAAAAGGTCACCCTTGCATCCAATGTGGATCTGGAGGCGATAGCTGCATTGACGCCTGGATTTACCGGTGCAGACCTGGCAAACCTCATTAATGAAGCGGCTTTATTGGCTACACGCCGGAAAGCGGATGATGTCACCACAGATGATTTCACCAGGGCAATCGAACGCATCATTGCCGGTCTTGAAAAGAAAAACCGCTTGTTGAATCCTAAAGAGCGGGAAGTGGTGGCTTATCATGAAATGGGCCATGCACTGGTAGCCATGTCTCTTCCGGACATGGATAAGGTTCACAAGATTTCCATCATTCCAAGAGGTATTGGTGCTCTGGGCTATACTATCCAGCGGCCTACCGAAGACCGCTTCTTGATGACCTATGATGAGCTAATGAAAAAAATGATGGTACTGCTGGGCGGGCGTGCTTCGGAACATCTGGTATTCAACCATTTGTCGACGGGAGCTGCAGATGATCTTGTCAAGGCAACGAATATCGCACGCAGTATGGTGACCCGCTACGGCATGGATGAAACACTGGGGCATGTGGTGTATCAGGATGAATCTCCTTCGTTTCTGGACAATCAGGGCGCCATGATGCATCACCGTGAAATTAGTGATGAAACAGCAGAAAAAATCGATCACGCCGTGCGAGATCTCGTAAAGGAAGCTTTTGATAAGGCTAGGAGCATTCTGGAACAACATCGAATGACTTTGAATAAAGGGGCGAAGCTGCTGCTGGAAAAAGAAACATTGACTGAAGCCGAACTCAAACCCTTGCAGGAAACCTTGCCCATTGCTGCCTGTCATGCCAAGGAAAAAAATAGTGAAGCGTCTTAACTATTTGTATCTGGGATTGTTGCTGGTATTCCTGATGAGTTGTGAAAGAGACCATGTTGAGACAACGACAGGTTCTTTGCAGCGGTGGTATAGCCTGGAACAAGTGGAAGAGGGAAAGGTATTATTTTTAAGGCATTGTACAGTTTGTCATGGAGAAGAAGCGCAGGGGCTGACACAGGAATGGATGAAACGGGATGCTTCAGGAAATTTCCCTGCCCCACCTTTGAACGGCACTGCCCACGCCTGGCATCATCCCTTGCCAATCCTTGACCAGGTGATCGCAGAGGGGGGTATACCCCTTGGAGGCACAATGCCGGGATTCTCGGCACAGTTAGATGAAAGGGACAGACAGCTTACGGTCGCCTATTTTCAGAGCTTCTGGAGTGATGAAATATATGAAAGCTGGCAGACAATCAACAACAGACAAAAGTAATAGATAACCATAATGTCATGTTGTATTTATTCTTTTTACATAACGGCAATGTGGTCATGAAACCCTGAAAGCAGGTGGCATATCAATACCAAGCATAGACATCAGTGCCTTCCTATCATACCGGTTGACGGATCCGAATCTGGCGAAGTCAGAATTTTTACAGAGGGCGACCTTCTCTACAGTGAAATGTGCCGCTTAATTGATAACGCTAAAACAGAGATACTGCTGGAAAGTTATATTTTCTCTCTGGATCAAGTAGGCAATAAGATTGTCAAAATATTGAATAAAAAGGCCGCCCAGGGATTAACGGTAAAACTTAATCTGGATGCAGTAGGTTCACATTATTACCAATGTGGAAGGCATTGGAAAAGCATCCTGCATGAAAATGTATCCCTGAGATGGTTTCATCGATGGAATTGGCGCAGGCCTTGGCAATTTAACGTACGCAACCATAGGAAATTGCTGGTGATAGATCGCAGTATAGCGTTTATCGGCGGTTTTAATATTCATAGGGAATCCTCGCGTCAGTATTTCGGAGAAAAGCGCTGGCGCGATACACATATGAAATTACAATCCGATGCGGTTGCCTTGTTAGCTCAATATTTTTCTGATATCTGGTTAATAAAGCATCAGATTTATTATGATTCAAACAAGGAGTTTCTGTTTATTCCAAATTTATCGCGAAAATGCAGGTATCTCCTTCGTTGCCAGTTGTCTCAGCTTATCAACAATGCCAGAACCAGTATCCAGGTTACAACTCCGTATTTTGTGCCTGATGAGTATCTGATTAAGGACCTCATCAACGCATCACAGCGGGGAGTCGAGGTCAGCTTGCTAGTGCCGCACTGTGGAGATCATCCTCTGATCAACTCCATGGCCTGGGCTTATTACTCGCGACTGACTCAATCAGGGATAAGGATATTTGCCTATTTACCGCGAATGCTTCATGCGAAAACCACAGTGGTGGATTCGCACATTGTGATTATTGGTTCAGCCAACATGGATTACCGCAGTCTTTTTGTCAATTATGAATTGGTGTGCCTGTTTGCCTCCAGAAAAGTCGCCGAAGAATTATCTGAGAATTTCAGAAGAGATTGTGATATGGCCGAACTTGTTACACCCAAAACCAGGCAAGCTGCGGGGTTTTGGTGGTTGAAGAGACCGATAGCGACGCTGTTAAAACACTGGATATAACATATACATTGATTTATGTTAAGTACAGATTTTTAGTTGTCCTTGCATAAGACCATTGGATAATCTTTTGAACTTCATCTGCGTTACATTCTTGTCGGGGGTATTCTTTGGTATTCGTGGTGACTCACGCGTTGGAAATTTTTTTCAATCTATAGAAAGCTTCAGAGTGATACGATGATCCTGATCATATTATTTCCCTTTATACTTGTCTTGACAGTGGCAGTGCATTATTTTTTTCTAACGCGACTGGTGGTAATCCTTGATACTCGTTGGCTGCAGTCTGTCAAACTAATCGCCATCATTTGTGGGTTATTTGTGGCGCATGTTGTCGAAGTGATTATCTATGCCTTTGCCTATTATTTAGCGCATTTTATACCGTGGTTTGGCGGCGTGCCGGGTAAAAATTTCGATGAATGGGCCAACACCCTGTATTTTTCATTTGTGGCATACAGTTCATTGGGGGCGGGTGATTTGACGGCGTCAGGTTGGTTGAAGGTACTGTACGGGTTTGAAGCTATCAATGGGTTAGTCCTGATAGCATGGTCGGCATCTTTTTCACTGCTGGCAATGAACCGAATGAAATTTTGTAGCCCCTGTTCAGACATCAATAAATCTAAATGATGGATAAGGGAAATGTGTAATCATTCAATGATAGTTGGCTGACTGCCCTGACTGTAAACCACGTGTGGGCAGATAAGTATTTCGTCAATCGGCAGGCCATTCTTTCTCAAGCAGACTGCGTTTGTCCTTATTGTCTTTCCATTCGTCTGCATCCGGCAATGGTAGTTGTGCAGTGGTGATATTCGGCCAGTTTTCACACAGATTCTTGTTAATATCTAAAAAATCCTGTTGTCCGTCGGGCAGCTCTTCTTCTGCATAGATCGCATCAACAGGACACTCAGGTTCGCACAAAGCGCAGTCGATACATTCATCAGGATTGATGACCAGCATGTTGGGACCTTCGTAAAAACAATCGACAGGACATACCTCGACACAGTCTGTGTATTTACAGCGAATACAGCGTTCAGTGACGACGAATGTCATATTGGATTCTCCTCAATTAACAGATTCAATTTTTCCCGGCAGCACAAAGACGGCACCAGACGCAGCTGCAATTGATGTGATTACAGCTTTCGTCATTGCGGCGGCTTTTGAAGCGTCGCCTCGCCCAGGGATATAACAGTCGCTTGATCAAGGTGGGCTGGTAGTGCCGGAACAACTTTTCCCTCAATTTTTCATTGCCGCTCAAATGTGAGATGAACCAACGATAACCGCGGTTGCCCAGTAATTCGAAAAGCACCCGGTTGGTAATACCGGTTTCCAGCTGCTTGCCAAAGTGATTTTTCCATAAAGTGTCATAATCCACACCTTCAATCAGGCTCTTTGCCGCCAGCTCGCCGGATTTCATGGCATAGCGCATGCCGAATCCCCATAGAGTATCCTGAAAACCAGCCTGTTCACCCACTTCCAGGTGCGAGCCGAAGCGGGCTCTGTCGGGAATACGGAAGTTTCCTGCGCCACCATGGGGCCGGGGGTTGAACATTTCAAAACCCACAAGTCGCCTGAATGCTTCAACGGTCCGGTCAACATAGCGACGTTCCTTTTTAAAATCCCGGAACATACAAGTTTTTATGGTTGCCCGGCCGTCCCAGACCAATAGATAGGCATAACCCTTGGGCGCCAGCCTGTCATCACAGATTGCCCAGAAGCCGTTTTCCATGGTTGTTTCGCCATGATAGCCTACTGAAATGGCATCCGCTTTTCGCGGCCCGGTCGCCATGATGCCGGGTCCCTCGATGTGGGAAATGCGGTTGTTAAATTTTATTTCCACACCCAAATCCTGAGCCTGCGTCATCAAGGCTGAGTCGAGGCTGGTTTCTTTCGATCCGCGTTCTACCATATAAAAAAGCGGCTTGGCTGTTTGAATTCTGTACTCTCGATCCCTGTGGTCAAAAACAATACCGCTAGTGCAGGGGAGCGCGTCAAAGTTTGTAGTGAATCCGGACTGTTGCAAATCGAGTAAAACATCCCGTTCCGTTGTCCAGTTTTCCAAGCCCTGGAAATCTCCTTGAAATCGCTCACCGACATTTTTCCTGGCTTCGTGAACGATCACCTGCCTTCCTGCCCTGGCCAGAGTAATGGCTGCTGCCAGGCCTGCTGGCCCGGCGCCGGCTATTTCAATAGGCTGATCTGAATTAATCATCATAAAAGTTCTACAAATTATCGTATCTGTTCATATCCAGATACTGAGGTTTTCCTTCTTCCAATGTGCGATAGCTATGAAGGCTATCCAGGGTTGACCAGATGCGGGGGTCAGTACGCCGAATACCGTAATGGTCAACCAGTGTTTTCATTGAGCTGCTGTCATTTATACCGGTCAACTCGGAAATAAAACCCGCCACATCGTTCTCAGGAATAAGGAATATAAAATTGGGATAACTTCCCTGTGATCCTGATAACACTGTAATGGAATCCTGTTCGGGCAGACGGCGGGAGTCTTCTGAGAAGATAAATGAAATATTACTGTGTGCTTTATTCCTGAAAATAGTATTAATTCCTGTGATGTCTTGATTGTCTTTGATGGTGATTAAATAGACGACGTCAGGCATCTGATTTATCCAGGAATTTTCGGAAGCTTTTAATCCATCGAGTTGAGTGTAGCGTGAATCAGGCGAATTATTTGTAGGCAAATTCAGTGACCTTGCTAAATTTGTTAGTAGTTCGCTATAAGAGTCAGAACTTTCAAAGTCTACATTGCTGGGAAGATTCAATGTACCTCCTGAATGTGTCCAGAACATTTTTGCCCTGGCAACGGCTCCCTGGTACCAGCTTTCTAATAATGGTTCCCTGTCTTGTATCGGTAGCAGGGAGACAAACAAAGTTTCTGACTCCATGCGCAGATAATCCATGTAGATTCGGGTAAGAATCTGATGGCCGAGATTACTGAAAACGTCATAATTGGCGACAAGAGAATAATAAATACGCTCAAATATTGGGTAGTCTATTATCCAGGTGCTTTTCGGGACCTGACCATGAAAACCGGGCAAAATGGTGGCGCTGTCAAAATGCCTAAATATTGTTAATCCACCAGGCCTTTCTTCATTTTCACCTGGCCAGACAGCATTTAATCCAAGCCCGGAACTTGTCAATCCAGATTCCTGGTATCGTTCATTCCTGAAAGCGAGGTAATGGAGGTGATGCTGTAACCGGTCAATCCAGAAATCATCGAAATCAAGCAAAGAAGGCACATTACCCGGAAGTTGTAACATTGGAGCCGCTTCAATCAGATAGTCTTCTTCATTGACGGAAAGGTCGAAATCCGGATCAAGGAAGCTCACGAAAAAGTGGTCGTTGATCACATTCAGGGCGACCTGGCCCCGGCATACCAGTCCTTTGATGAAGCTTTCAATAAAAAACCGGGCGTCATTCAAGAGGAATTGGTAACGGGCGCGTGGTGGGATTGCCTGATAGGTCGTGAAGGGATTTACCGCTTCATTCTCAGGATATGCGGGTAATGTGTCTACTGACCAGGGAGAGGAAAAAAACAGTTGTAGGATTTCGGTTAACTTTTCCCCATTCAGCGATAAAGGGATGTGGGTTTTATCCAGTAGTACTTCTTCCAGAACTTTAAAACGGTAGTAAAACTGCTCCCGGGGATCATCGGTGGGGTGTCTTGTGGCTATTTCTTCAATGGCCTCAGGTGCTTGTGTTCTGGAGCGTACTATTCTGAACAAAACAGGATTATTTTCAATAAATCGGATATGGGCAATAAACCAGTGTTCATAAAGATAGCGCGCCAATAATTGATTTTCCAGACTATCCTGATTGAGGAATTCCTCCCATTGATAGACCAGACTCTGAGTCTGACTATCAACCTGTGGAGTAATAACCGGCAGTGTAATTTCATCCTGTGCCAGCCAGGCTTGCAAAATTTCATAGTCTTCATCTGGAAGAGCAGCCATGCCGTAAGGCATACCAAATGTTGGGTGTTGTTCGATAAAAGTATTGAGTTCTGAAGGTTGTGGGCAGCTCAATGCTCTGTTGATATCAAGGGGAAAATCTTCAGGCAGTGGTTGAGTGATTAATGGCGCTGCTTCCTGTTTTTGAATGAGCAATCGACTGAGCAGGCAATTATCACAGTACCAGCTGTCATTAAGCCTGTCTTGGTGCAGGATGGGAAAAAAACCTTTTTCCTGCCATTCAACTGGACTGTTTGCATCGATATATAGTCGGGTGGGGCTGATGCTTTCCAGGCGGGAAACATCATATACAGATAGCTTGCTGGCACCCCGGAATAGTCCTTCGGGAGTGGATAATTTTAACTGGCATGGAGCATCATAACAGGCATGACAGGTTGCACATCGGCTTTTGAGTACTGAAAAGGCCTGCTCATTTAAATCAGCAGCAATGACAGGAATTGGTATTAAACTTAGAAAATAAAATATCCACCTTCTAACAAAAACCATATTTTTCATATCCGTCTACTGTTATGTATCTGTAAAAAATTCTGGGTTAAGACTCGGGTTTGAAGAGCTTCGGATTTTTACTGATAAATTTATTTAGCCATTTTTCAAGAAAGGAATTGTGATTCATCTTCTTGTAATAGCCCGCGCCCAATAAAGAGATTACCAATGCTCCTACAGAATCCACGATCAGATCCCACATGGTATCAACCAAGCCGCTTCCCTGCATGTCCATGTCAAAAAAACTGTCCATAGAAAATTCAAAAATTTCCCAAATAGCGCCCAGAGTAACTGCGAAGCTGAAGGCGAAAAGGGCCATGAAGCCAGGTTTGAGATTCAGACTGATATCCGGTTTCTCATTTAAAATAAAAACCAAAAGAAAACCGACAATACCAAGCATAAATCCTGAACTGGTGTGCAGGAATATGTCCCACCACCAAAATCTCTCATAAAACCCCTGGATATTTCCTAGATATAGCGTAACAAAAATGAAGAAAACTGACAGGAATTCGAACTCAGCAGGAATCTTTATCTTGTGTTTGCGGGCCATGAGCCAGGGAAGCGAGCTGAGTATAAATACCAGCATTGAAGAGAATCCTAATAAATAGTGTTCTCGCATAAAACAAAATAAAGCGCCAATCAGAATGAAGGATTTCAGAATGATGGAAATAGTTCGATGAATACTTTTATCATTACTGGAACCAGATTCATACTCCATTCTTAATAGCGCATCCAGTTCATCTACAATTTCTGTCCAATCGGAATCATTTTCCAAACACTGCTTTAAAAAATCAGATTGAGTATCAGTCCAAAAGGGTAATTTTTCTATTCTTTCAGGGGACGTAGATTGATGAGATCTGATAAAAGCATTAATGTCAGGCTCTGAAGACGAAAGGCCCAGTTGCTTGAATAAACTGGCCATATCATGAAAATATTTTTCCATTGTAATTCGCCGCTCTACAAATAGGTCTAATATAGTGGAAATGTATTAATATTTCTCATATCTTGAGAAAATAGATGTCAAATGAGACAGACGAATCATGAGATATATTTAATTGGGGGCACGCTATTAAAAAATCAGAATATAAGAAAGAATTACGATTATTGCAGATAGAGTTAGTCAAACTTCAACGCCATATCATCCGATATGACCATAAGATACTGGCAATTTTTGAAGGCAGGGATGCCAGTGGCAAGGACGGTGTGATCAAACGCATCACTGAACATCTCAGCCCTCGAGAGACAAGAGTTGTTGCCCTTGGGAAGCCTACTGCAAGAGAATCTGATGCCTGGTATTTCCAACGCTATGTCGCGCATTTGCCGGCAGCGGCAGAAATGGTGTTATTTAATCGCAGTTGGTACAACCGGGCAGGCGTTGAGAAAGTTATGGGTTTTTGTACGCCTGCTGAATATGAAATATTCCTGGAAACAGTCAATGATTTTGAAGAGATTTTAATTAAATCAGGGATCAACTTGCTCAAGTATTACCTGGATATCAGCAAGGAAGAGCAGGAAAAACGTCTACAAGAGCGTAAGGAAAGCCTGCTGACCCAATGGAAAATCAGTCCAATTGATGAGACGGCAATTTCACGCTGGGATGAATACACCCAGGCCAGGGATGACATGCTGGAAAGCACCCACTGTAGTAAATCGCCATGGCTTATCGTCAAGGCCAATAATAAAAAAACAGCCCGTCTGAATATTGTTAGGGATTTGCTAAGCAGGATTGAGTGTCCTGAAAGAATTGAGCATAAGTACCGCCCCGATCCGGCAATAGTGAGCCCTTATCGAAAAGATTTTCTGTATAGGTAAGTGATCAGCAAAAAAATGATGTGATACTTCATCATCCAGTATCACAATTGTCAGAATTATTTCGGCATTACAGTCAATCTAATCTATTGCCTGCTTCAGGGCTTACTAAGGAATTTTAAAAAATCATTCACCTGAATGATAGCTATCTATGCTTTGCCTTATATGTTGGTGAGTCTGTATAATCATGTTGGCATGCCCAATACACACTAAGGATTTTCAGATGTATCATGAAGAGTTGGAGGTAACCAGTAGGATCAACCTGTGGTTAGATGATGAAGCCTTCAGAAACATCGCCTTGGGTGAAAACTACTTTCGTCTCATGAAGCTTGATTATAGTGCGCTACAGATATGCCAGTAGCTTCCAGGTTCCTGGGGGGTCGTACAGGCAGGATTACAGGATTTTGTCTGTACAAGCAGGCTAATGTTTCCCAAGAAAGAAGACGTGGACTTAAGTGGAAGTAGCTTTTACCCTGCTTTCACTCGATTACGATACAACAGACGCAAAATGAAGTTTCCTACGCCCATTTAACGAGCGCACTACTATGAAACAAAACTCAAAAAACAAACTATCTTTGTTAGGCTCCGTATCACTGGGCACAGGCGTCATGATTGGCGCGGGTATCTTCGTGTTAATGGGGCAAATCGCGGAACTGGTAGGCGAGCTTTTTCCCTTGGCCTTTCTGGTGGGTGCAATCGTCGTCGGATTTAGCGCATATTCCTATGTTAAGTTTTCGAACGCCTATCCTTCATCGGGCGGAGTTGCCATGTTCATGCGCAAAGCGTATGGACCCGGCATCCTGGCAGGAACCTTTTCGCTGCTCATGTACGTTTCGATGGTCATTGCCGAAAGTCTTGTCGCTCGTACCTTTGGCTCCTATACGCTACGACTTTTTGAAGTCGAAAATACGGCGGTGCTGGTGCCAATATTAGGTGTGTTGTTAATAGCCGTCGCCTATATCGTAAATATTTCCGGTAATAAAACCATTGAGAGAGCTGCCAATATAACTGCTGTGATAAAGATCGCCGGAATTGCTGTCTTGGCTATAGCCGGACTGGCCGTTGCAGGCTTTCCTTCTTTGGAGAACTGGGGCAGAACCAGTGACGGTGCGTCGACGGGAGGCAGCTTCAATTTTGTCGCAGCGCTTGCGCTGGCTATTCTTGCCTTCAAAGGCTTTACTACTATCACCAATCAAGGCGACGACATCCGCGACCCACACCGCAATCTGGGGCGCTCGATTATCCTATCCATTCTCATCTGCACAGTGATCTATACGATTCTGGCATTGTCAGTGGCTAGCAGCTTAAGCGTTGAGGAAATCATCACCGCGAAAGATTACGCACTTGCCGCTGCTGCCAAGCCGGTGTTCGGTGAATGGGGGTTGCTGTTCACGGTATTGTTGGCGATAGTTGCTACCGTTTCGGGTGTGATCGCCAGTATTTTTTCTGCGTCCAGAATGCTGGCCATGCTTAGCAGCATGAAGCAACTTCCACGGCTATATAGGGGCTTTAAAAACCCAGCCCTGGTGATAACAGTAGCGCTCGCGATTGTCCTAACCATCCTTTTCGATTTGACCCGTATCGCCTCGATTGGCGCCATTTTCTATCTGATCATGGACATCGCGATCCATTGGGGTCTTTTTCGCCATCTACTCAAGGAGACGAAGGCGACACCAGTCATTCCTGTGATTGCGATCATGCTGGATATCGTTATCCTCGGCACATTCTTACTCATGAAGTACCAGCGCGATCCGCTCGTGATTATCGTTTCGCTGATTGGATTTGTGGCGATCCTGATTGCACAGCGGCTTTTTATGATCACGCATACCGACAGTAGCGGTCTCATGGTCATGGATATGGATATGGGTATGGGTATGGGTGAGGGTGAAAAGATGACAATGGCCGACGATAAAGAAATGTCTGGCGACATGGACATGCACAAGTAGAGGCGGCTCGGCCAGCTTATGGCGAATTTGGGCTACGGATAACAGGGATTTTTGCCATCGTTGCCACCGTTTCCGGTGTTATCGCCAGTGTGTTTGCAGTTTCACGGATGCTGGCCATGCTCACCGAAATGAAATTGGTGCCTCATAGCCACTTAGGAATGCCTGGTAGTATTCAGAAGCACACGTTGGTTTACACGATTGTGTTAGCCATCTTGTTAGCAGTCTTTTTTGCATCGCCTCGTTAGGAGCGATCTTTTATATTTTGATGGATATAGCAATTCATTGGGGAATTCTTCGTTATGTCCGCAAGGAGATTGGCGCAAATGCGATAATTCTGGTTGCCGCCATAGTTTTTGATCTCATAGTATTGGGGGCTTTTATCTGGGTGAAAATACAGTCAGATATATTAGTCATTTATGCAGCAATCGTCGGCCTCATTTTGATCATTCTTGGTGAGCATTGGTTTCTGAAATCTCATGAATCAGGAGAGCAACATTAATCAAAACATTTGGTTAGCTTGCAAATGCGAGATAAAGGAAGTTACCGAAAAATGAGAGTTATCATGCTATGGGAACTTATCCTGGTCTTATTCCTTACCGCTTTTTTCTTGCATTTCGTTTGGGAGATGTGGCAAATACCGCTGTATGTAGGAATGTCTGAAGCTGGGCATTGGTCAGCAGTAGTCCAATGTACACGAGCCACTGTTGGTGATGGATTCATTGCATTAATGGCCTACGGTATTGCAGCAATTGCAACTAGAAATAAGTTGTGGCTGTTTCAAAGGTCGGTGTCGAATATGAGCCTATATTTAATCAGTGGCCTGACGATCACGGTTATTATTGAATACTTTGCAACTACAGTATACGGGCGTTGGCAGTACAGTGAACTGATGCCTATGATGCCAGTGGTAAATATCGGAATATCACCGCTGCTTCAATGGATATTTATTCCGCCTATTTCGATATGGGTATCTGCGATCATACTGCAAGGTAGGCGCTGTGATGGCCCAGACAGTAGCTAAGAATTGGTTCGATCGAACCGTTTATCCTGCAATGGATTTCTGCTGGTACTGAACTGATTTAGGTATCCGAGACTTGCTGGTAGTTGATGAATAACACGAGGATTTTCAATAGGCAGTGTGGTTAAATCTGGGATTTAATTAATAAGTTAAGATGTTAAAATAAAAATGCGTTATAGCTTGTGCGATAGATTAATCCAGATTCGTTTACTTTTTCCCTTTGCTCCCGAATTCTTGATTCATCTGAAATTAAGCAATATCCGATTTATTATAATGACGTCCTCGCCCAGCCAAATGAATAAAGTATTATTCCAGGCGTTCAATCATGCAGTACGGGCTTAAGCATTAAGTCAATTGTCGTTTCCTGAAAATGGGTGCCCATGAATTTACTATGGCTTACAGTATTTATACTGTGCTTAATATCAGCGCTGCTGGCATTATTTCGCTATTTTTGTCACCGTTCTGACCATATAGCGATGGACAGATTGCTGATCCGTCAGGCCTTAGAGGTTGCCGTCTTCAACCCCGCCATGCTTAGATATCTTCCCGAACAGGTACAACGATATTCTTGTTACACAATTGCTCCTGGCACTCCATTCGCGTTGGGACATCTACCTGACAGGCCAGTTCGTGGGTGATCGAGACCAGTCTCGCTATCTGGCAATGACTGCGGAACAGCTTCTCGTAGCGCCTACTGGTTTTGTCTGGAAAATGAAGGCACGAAGGGGCTTGTTGGCCATGTCGGGTTCTGACTAAGAACATTGGACACGCTTTTGGTTGGCCGGGCTGATCCCAATTATTTTCGCGACTGGACTGGGTATGGATATCGTGCAACCAATAACCGCTCCCAGTGTTGGAGGGATGATAAGTTCAACTGTTTATGTGCTTTTTTTGATTTCTTGTTTATTTGCCAATTAAAGAAGATTTTCAGAAATAATATTTTAACATTTAGCTTACTCCTGCATGCCATCACTTATTGTAATTAAATCACTTAAACTAGATTGCTCTGTATTCGATGTGCCGTCCTCAAATTGATTATTTAATATTTTTAATCTTAGAGTTGGAGAAAGGTGAGTTTGGTTCTTGCCTGGGAATTATGTTTATTAATTTGGCAATTCCTAAGTATTTTATTGCTAGACTAGAGAGTCTATACAACTGCTTAATAAGATAGGAATTTTAACAATTCCCTATTACCGCCCCTGTACAGCCCTTGGCTCTATGGGGAATTTGTACCTTACTGATTAATATGGATATTATAATTATGCCATGGAGGTTCAAGTCCTCTCCTGGGCACCACTACATTCTTTAGGTAATTAACAATTCTTAAGTGTCTAGTTGTTTCTGGGTCGAGCCACAGAGGACTACCCAGCCCGCTGAAAAGACGCTCGCGTTCAGCTTGCCACGAAGCTTTGCTTCGTAGGCGGCAAGCTTCACCCTCTCCTGGGCACCACTACATTCTTTAGGTAATTAACAATTCTTAAGTGTCTAGTTGTTTCTGGGTCGAGCCACAGAGGACTACCCAGGGCGCTGGAAAAGCGCGCCCGCTCTACCGGCCTCAAAGCTTCGCTTTGAAGGCGTCCGGTTCTGGGCACCACTACATTCCTTAGGTAAATAACAACTCTTAAGTATCCAAGTTTTTGTGGGTCGAGCCACAGAGGACTATTTACTTATCGGCTGGTATCGATGACTTCCCCGGCTCGACTGCGGATTCTCGCCTGGGACTGAGCTGTTTCATTGATTACCTGCTGCATATCAACACCGAGAAGCTCTCCGTTCAGTTTTCTGATTTGCCCATCAATGATGACTGTATCAACATTCCCTGGAAGTCCATGCTGAACGAGCTGCATGGGAATATTCACTTCTGTTAATGGCAGCATGTTGATCTTATTCATATTCAGCATGATGACATCGGCACGCTTGCCTGGTGTCAGTGAGCCAATCTGATCGGCAAGCCCAAGCACATTGGCGCCACCGTAAGTGCCGGTAAACAAGGCGTCACGATAGGAAAAAAGCCATTCAGTACCAGGTGCAGGAATTATGAGTGTTCCTGCTGTCATCCCAGTCTGGTTAGCTTCTACCTGTTGCATGCGTGCGGAATTCACCATGGTCCTCAATGAGGCAAAAGGATCAACAGGTGTCTGGGCACTGACATCGACTGAAAAACTGATATTTTCCAGCGGTATGCCGCCAGCCAGGAGCTGATAAACAGGCGGCAGGCCGCCGCCAATCATGGGATCAATCAGGGGCGATAATGACACCTTGATATTCCTTTCTGCCATGATCTCAATCGCTTCCGGTGTTAGCCCCGGACCATGGGTCACCATAAATTCTTCACCGCTGACTTCTGGAGTCCCTAGACCGCCGCTGTGATCGGTAATCGGTCGAAGGTTTAATGATCTTCCCAGTGCTGTGGCAGTTTGCATCTGTTGCGGATCTACACCATCAAGCAACAAACTCAGCCCCAGCCTTTGTTCGCCATTTTCATTAATCCAGTCAAGCGCCCTGTTGAGATCAGCCTCACCTATCATCTCCCCTTCGATTACTGCCAGATAGCCCATTTTCGCGCGCAAGCCGCTGTCCACCAGGGCCTGCATTTCTGCCTGGGCAATTTCAAAGTCAGTCACACCATGAGCCCAGTTATGTACTGTTGTGATGCCGGCATTAATCGCGTCCAGTGCGGCATATCTGACAGCAGTATGGAAATCTTCAGGAGTATAGTGGGGGGTCAAAACTTCCGAATAGCGAAAATATTCAGCAGCATCATTGGCCATACCACGCCAGGAGCTTTCCCACATATGCCAGTGTGTTTCTACAAAGCCTGGCATGATGACCATGTTCGTCGCATCAATGATTTGCGCCTGGGGTGCGTCTATGGAAGCTGCAACTTCAATGATCTGCCCGTCACGGATAAGTACATCGCCGCTTGCCAGATCACCTATTTCTGCATCCATCGACAGCACATAACCACCCTGCAACAGGATTTCATTATTGTCGGAGTCGTTTTGTGCACATCCTGTAGATGCCCCAAACAGGATAAAAATAAATACGCTTACTGTAGCTTTATTAATCATTTGCATAAGTTGAATATCCCTATCTGGTGAATGGAGGATCGTTTCAGTTAGCTAAAATAACAGCAAAATATTCACAGGAACAGAAAATGAATTATCTTTGGCTGCTTAGTTAATTTCATTCTCATTTAACCAGGACAAAATCAAATCAGCCAGATCGGCACTATTTAACTCTGACATTGGTAAATGGGAATTACCGTGAATGTCCATATCCGGTAATGCAAACATATCAGCATCAACCCCACGTCCTTTTAATTCATTGATAACCGATTGACACTCTTCCTGTCTCACAGGCATTTGTTCCCTGGGGTTTTACCCCGGTTTTACGGATAACTCAGAAAAGGCTCATAATG
>TARA_R110002110_G_scaffold12718_3_pt1 | contig 86294 bp, 84 predicted proteins | sample TARA_R110002110 | Tara Oceans TARA_R110002110 (sample SAMEA4397330) | marine metagenome | biome: Polar Biome; feature: [SRF] surface water layer (ENVO:00010504); material: water (ENVO:00002006), including particulate matter (ENVO:01000060) such as... | depth 5 m | reverse complement strand
TGAAAAATACCATGCTCAGAAAATGCTTAAAAATAGTTACCTCCGTGACTGAAGGTTTGTAGTTCGCCACGCTGCCCGACCGAAGACCCCTCAAGAAGCAATACTTTTTGTTTAAAATATAATAGCATAATGCTATATTAGCCCGCATGGGAAAAGTGCAGTACAGCAGAAAAGCAATTGAAGGACTTCGGAAACTACCCGCAAACGTTGCTGACCAGTTCCGTACTGCATTTCAGGAAATAGCTAATAGCCGAGGCCATTGGGAAGTCAAAAAACTGGCAGGACGCGAAGGCTACCGGCTGCGGATTGGTGGGTACCGTGGTATTTACAAGATTGAAGGCGAGCAGGTAACGGTTCTTGTGTTGGCTGTTGGCCCACGTGGAGGTATCTACAAATGAGCACACAGTTTATTGAGAATAACGGCGTGGCCGAGTATGCGGTGGTGCCGATTGCCGACTACCAGGCATTAATCGAAAAGGCTGAAATGCTGGACGATGTAGCCGCTTTTGATAAGGCCGAAGCCACACTGGCGGCAGGTGAGGATGAACTGGTGCCGTCTAATATCGTTGATTCGTTGCTGGCCAATGTAAACGCGGTGAAAGTTTGGCGTGAATACCGTGGTATGTCACAGGCTACTCTGGCTGATGCTGCAGGGCTGTCACAGGCGTACATCGCGCAAATTGAGACCGGAAAGCGTGAAGGACGGGTTGATGCCTACAGGGCCATTGCCAATGTGCTAGATGTCAATATAGATGACTTGGTGTAATGATCGGGTTTACGAGATACTTAATCAAAAGTGCTCGTTGACCTTAAAAATAATCTGAAAACTTCATAAAGGCTTGGGCAGCCCGGCAGAATCTTTGATCAAACCACCTCAGCTCATACCTTGTCCCTACCAAAAACTCCATCCATTAACAGCTCCCTCTTCTATTTGATCGAATAATTTGCCTGTGAACAGCTGCCAAAATTTTTGGAGACGTATCGATCATCTACAGTGACATAAATCCACGCAATTATTGTTGGCGACCATGGGCAGATCGTCGCATCATCCGAACACAGACGCCTTGCTATTGGACAGGCATTTACAGACCCGCAGTCTTGGCAAACAAAAATCAAGCTGCGCGTCGGTACTCTGTCGCAACAACGCCTGGTTCAAAAAACATAGCTGGTATGCAGATGAACTCGTCGAGCTGAAACGGCCGATTGGTCAGCGGCTAGATTAAAAACTGAAAGCCCTACTTCTCGCCATTTGCTATCGCCACTCTTTCTAGTTGCGCTGCATTATGTTTGTCATACATGGCAAATAAATTTGCCTCAAACTGTACTTTCTCAGGCGTATTGCATGACAGCTTGCTCATGAACGCTCTAGTGGCTGCCGTGACGTCTGATACTGTCAATCGTTCTTCGTCGCCATGCATCCGATTCAGAATGCTGTCTGAGACCTCAGCTTGGTAAGGATCTGCTCGGCTTATGGGCACGAGTCTCTTATAGAGACGCTCTGGCACGGTATGCCTGATGGTATTCGAAGACGTCACCCGCTCTGACTCAATACCTAAGCCGTAATCGGTTTTGGTAATCGCTATCCAAGGGATGGAAATTGTTTTCGGATTCGGCCCCATACATTGCGAAAACGTATCGTCATAACGGAAGAGATAGGTGACGTAGGCGGCAGGTAAAAGGCTTTGATTGGCGACCCATTCATCCATGGCAGCTCTTTCGCGCTCTGTCAAAAATCCTTTCCCTGACAATAAAGAGCTCAAATCCTGATAGGCCCGGTTTCCATCTCCCGTCATGGCCTTGACATAGGGCGCCGCGAAACGACGATCAGACACGGCCACCTTATTTGGCAGGTTTCGATAAATCGCCTCGACATAAGCGCCACCTGTTGGCAAATCCTGGACCAACTGCGCATCTTTACCCTGTAGCTCTTTGTCATCAAAAGGATTGCTCGTTGGAGCCACCGACGCATACATGCTTTTCTCGGGAATGCCCTCGCGGGTCAGTTTTACTGTGGTGAGATACTGCCTCAAGACCGGCGTCAAAGTAGACGGCATTAACGTCGCAGCAGTTTTGGGAGAGGCCGTTTTGCGATCAATCGCAAGCTCACCAGCCCATTGGCGATCGCCAGCAAGGGTAAATTGACCATAAAGGCTGGATTGCGCCATGACGTCCTCAGAACCGCCGCCGCAATTTTCAGACATTAATTCAGGATAGACTTTGGAATGCTCTGTTATCTGCCCTCCATCCGTCTGAATATAATATCGGCTAGTGCTATATCGTGCGGTTACGGGGCGAGGATGTTTGTCAGCGATACGAATATTTACGGGCAGAACACAATCGCGCACGGGGTCATGGGCAAAACCGTCATAGATTCTCTCCGCATACGAGCTACCCTTCGTCTCATATAAAACGAGGTCGAGCGATCGGTTTTGCACCGCCAGTCGCCATGGCCCTTCGAGGTTTGCAGTGGCGGGGATATTGCTCGCGGCTTCACGCGCTTTTTGAATACGGTCACGTTCTTCCTGCCGACGTTGCGCAGCAGGTTTTTTCATTTCAACACCCGCTTGCCCAAACAGGTCTTCCAACGTGTTGCTCATCTCCTTCATCGATTGAGCAGATGCAGCCACAGGTGCCAAACCAAGTGAACTTGAGGCAATCACAGCAAAGAATATTTGATAGAAGATATTGCGAGTGGTAAGTCTCACGGTCGCCACATTTCTGAAGATTGATACAACATGAGTATACCCGATTGGAGTGGTCAAGTGGTTTTTGACAACCCAGTTACGCCGCGACATTTGCTGTTCGGCGGGGGTTGACACGTTTACGACTTTCAATGTGGACCAAGAATTCTGGGCTAGGTCACACCGTTGGGCTCGCTATACTTGCAGTGACTTTGACTTGACCGTCACGGCGTTCGCAGACCTCAATATCGATAACAAATGTTCATTATTGCGGCCCGGTATGCGTGACACCCAAGGCCTCCAGTCGGCTGGTTAACAGCGCAATGGCTTTGGCATAGCGTTGCGACAATGATGCGGCCTGGGCATCGGGTAAGTCACGAAGGCGCTCAGGGTCAGTATTGTCCAGCAGATCGCAAAGCTTCACTTGCATTGCACCTACTGTCCCCTGCTCCGCCAACCACTCGATACGTTGCGCATAGGTGCGGTCATCATCCGGGTTCTTGGTCAGCGCACTGACGATGTCAATGGTATCGTCCGAATAACCCCGTTGGTGCAGGTCATCTGCGGTGATACCGCAATCTTCCATCACGTCGTGCAACAGGGCAGCGTGGCGGACATCCTCTCCCGCATCGGGAAACGGCGCCTGCAAGCGCATATGTACACGCAGCGGATGCTGGGCATAGGCGTGGCCAGCCTTGTCGGTTTGCCCGGCATGCAGTTTGATGATCCAGGAAACCGTGTCATGTACGCGTCGTTCTCTTGCCCAGCGATCCCATGTCTCATCCGTGACCTTGTCGTCATCAAAAATGCCATATACATCGAGTGTATAAATCTGGCCGGCAAGATCCGCATGGAAGTCCTCGTCGACGCCGGGCAGGCCCTTGCCCTCGGTATCGGTGACACACTGGGTCAGCAACAATAATTCATCCCTGAATAACAACTCGACGGGGGGTTCTTCCCAGACGTTTTCCATCGCTTCGCTCAAGGACTCAACCTTCTGCGGACGACGTTCTTCTGGGCCAGGAATAAGGTAATGCAATTCCGTAGCCCAGTAGTGATTAGCGCAATACCGCACAATTGCCTTGATCGCCGCCCATTCCTCGATGGAGGCATCGACGGCGGCGAAGGCATAGTCTGTGCGTTCAATGGTGATCATAGCCCTGGCTTCAGACACACTTACTGTTTGGTGGAGAGGCTTTCAGCTCTTTTCATGGCACTCTGACCGCGCGACTTGTCGCTGAAATAGGCCTTGAGCAGTGCATCAACCTCATCAAAGGTAGTGAGAGATAATGCCTGGTTTGCCGTCACAGCTTGCTCCAACGGTTTACTGGCCTTTTGCAGCTGCTCCAGCGCGTATTCATAATAATCAATCTGGCGTCTGACCCGCTTGCTATCGCCATGGATATCTCGATGCGAGTAGGCCAGATTCAGCCCGATATCCGCGGCCGTGATGTACAGTTCGAGCCAATCGGATTCCCTGGCTAAGACCCGCTTGTTCTCTGCTTCCACGATATTACTAATCGCTTCACGGGCATCGGGGTTATCGTTATAGGTGAGCCAGTTCCGGTAGGCTGTATCGCGAACCAGCTTCAAATGACCCGCATCATCAATCTTGAAGTTCAATTTATCCGGATTAATCCGTTCATCGGCAATCCTCCCCTCTTCAGGCCTGAATTTCAGCACCAGCAGCTGCTTTGAATGCGGGTTGGCGTTGGGAAAATCAGGGCATATTTGCTTAATCTTAGGAATAATGGTGTTCTGTAAATACGCGGCAGGATTGGCAGCCAGCAGCGAGCTTTTTACCTGGTCATTCTCGTATTCAGCAATCACGCTGACATACGCGTGTTGGCACCAGGCTTTGCCGGCTGAATAGAAATGAGAGTGTGTAACCAGTCCCGGCGCTCTGTGGAGAACGTAATCAGTAAATTCTGGGTAGTCGTCGACCGATTTTTTAGCCCGGCTCACAGCAGCGGGGTTCGGCTTGGGCTGATCCTTGGCACCGCACAGTACCGGCAGATCATCCCACTTGCCGCTACTAAAATCACCGTAGACCGGAAAAAGATCGTCCCATGACACCATCTTGCGCTGGTCCCGGTCATACCAGGAATTGTGCCCCCTTAAGCCCATGTAAGGCGCATCACCAGCGAGCTGACGATACTCCTCGGCAGTGAAGTTGTGGTTATCCTGGGATTGAAAGGCTTTGTAGCTAATCACCCCAGGTAGCCTGGAACAGGACGGCCGCTTATCCGGATCAAGGTATTGCTTGAACGGGATAACAAAGACATTGCCGTATTCGGTGGTGATGATGTCCTGTGCGTGCGCGGACGATATGCCCACTACCGCAGCCATAAGGTTTAACAGTAGCTGCCTGTGCCAACGAAACATTGTAGGGTCCCTCATTCTGGTTAGTGGGCGAGTCGGAATCCGCCTCTGGCCATAGGGTAACTGCCAGCCATGAGCCTCTAGCAACCAAAACCCGATAGCGTAACCGCATGGCCGGAAATTCGGGCCATTGGGCCCATGAAACCGTCAGGGTCATACCCGACTTCGACAACAGCGTCGCCAGTCTTGCGGTGAAGTCCAGCGGGTTTCCTTTCCATATGTATGAAAACGATAACTCGGAATTACCCATGCTGCCGGGTTTTAAACCCCACCCTGCCGTCGAGGGGTTACGACTCGTAATGTTGCGATGTTATGCTCATTAGTCAAGTATCGGATTCTAGGGAAATTGCGAACGATGACCCAAAAAATAGTTCTGACGTTGATCTTTTTCAGTCTGCCAATCAGTGCTACTTACGCCAACACAGACTGCAACATCGAACAACTGGCAGGCGAATACAAATCAGCTTACGGGGCGATGGAGTGTGGGGCGGCTTCAGGCCGACTTGATTGCTGCTACGGTAATGTTCGCTCGTGTGATAAGAAACTGGAGCTTACGCTATCCTCGCGCGGTAACGAGCTGACGGGCAAATGGATTGAGGGGAGCCAGAACGGGGCAGCACGGTTTACCGTCACAAGAGATTGCAGCGTAAGTGACGGCTTCTGGGGTAATGGTCGACGCGCCACCTCGCCCTGGTCGGTTGCACGCGTGGGACAAGCAAAGAAAGCACCCGCTCCGACCCAAGGTACTGCCAAGGCCACGGTCAGCCGGCCTGCCCCCGCTCAATCCATTAGCTCATCATCTAGCTCACAGTCAGATACCGCCACTGGAATGCGCATCGAAAGTGCTCTCGCCGCGCTGGGATACGACCCGGGCCAGGTGGATGGCGTAATCGATGGGAATACCCGGCTTGCCATTGTCGACTGGCAGCGCAAGACCGGGCACAACGCAACCAGGGGGTTGTCGACGCGCCAACTGGAATATCTGGAAGAGCAGGCGGTCGAAGCACGTGCACTTGCTGAGCGCCGCGCCCAACTCGAGTCCATCAGCCCGCTGGCTCGCTTTAACAGGCGTGTAGAGCGCAACGAAGCCGTCGTCCTGTTGGATACGAAAACCCGCTGCGAAGAAACAGGCGACCCGTTGGTCGTTATCGCCGAGAGCGAAGCGACCATACCCGAGAGTGGCCGCGTGCTGGGTGCTTTGCAGAACGCCATCAACTCCATGCGTTCCGAGTGTCGCAGGAACTGGCGACGTTTTGACGTTCCCGTCTACACACCGGCAGGCGCAAAGCTGAGCGAACGCTACATGTATATGTATAAATCAGGCGTGATCCTGCCCTACTCTGTTCTCACCGCAGAATATCTGGATTTTCTCAGCAATGACCCTGGTTACCCATTTGCCCGGGTGGCTCCACCCCTGATCAATATAGCCAGTGGCTTGTGGGAGCGAGAATTTACCCGCGGCGGCTGGTCTCAGTCCATGGGTGGCAATGCACATTGGCAAACCATCGCATTTCAGTTCGCGCTGGCGGATGCACAACTGTGCAAAAACCAGGTCGGTAAGACCGTAACCTACAAACACACCATTACGCAGCAGGACGAATATGCCGTGGACACCACTACGGTCACCTATGAGTTTAATGCAGACTGGGAGCCAATTATTCTGCAGATACTTGCAAACGGAAACCACATCGGCATTCCCATGGGCACCGGCGCCAAGCACCTGATCCGGACTTTCGGATGTGATTCAGAGGAAGTTGCCCGCCTGCGGCGCAACCCGATTACCGTGGTGGCAAAAACGCTGGGCATGCCATTGCCGCCCGGCGCAGGACACGTTGAGCAGTAAAATATACTCCGAGGAACAGCGGCGGCTACTGGTCGAGATAGATTTGCAATATCTCGATCAGAGTTGCCATTGGGGTCTTCGCTGATCGCAATGTCAGCCATGCGCCGGCAGCAGCGCTCAGTCCACAGCCCGCGCCGTACAGTGCGCATCTTTACGACATAACCTCACACGTCAGGGAACACCGATTGGGCCAAATGATCTACTGATTGCTGCACATGCCCTTGCGAATGACCTTACGGTGGTGACTGCAAATATCGGTGAAATCTCGCAGGTTCCTGGACTGAAAATAGACAACTGGTTGCAGAACTAGCCATCGACGCCAGACTTGACCATGGAGAGAAATCTTCGTGACTGCTGTCGCAAATAGGCATTGACAGTCTTCCCAGAAAAAACTGTCCACTCTCGATTCGCTGAGAAATATGTCTTTGTCGTTAATACCTGCAGTTGCTAGTCGGTGCCAGACATTGCCTGCCAGTACCGGTCACTCCCACTCGATTGTAAATAAGCCTTTTTTGTCTTTTATATTCAATGGCTTATTTTCCCTCTAATTCGTAATACCATGAAAAATACCATGCCCAGAAATTTATTGTAAAAGTATTTATCCAAGATGGAAAGTTGGGTTGCTGTGCAGCAAGCAGGTAACTATTGCCTCAGGTGCAACTGCAGAGTTTGGCAGTCCTACGCAGCAGGCTCTAAGCTACGCGGCTAACAATCTTCAAACCCAGAAAATTTTTCCGTTTCGTAACCAAAAGTGAGATTTACACCCTCCTTTGAGCCATACAGACGGGTGCAGCGTGGGTTTGCTCCCCTTACCTATACTGATGGACCAATGGGGCTTAGCCTCCTCTATTAACAGCAACTCCAGATGCTTACCACAGCCGCAGGGGCAACGAAATGCCACTGCCCAGTCTTCATTATCTTCTCTAGCCAACACCAAATTGCGCCAAGGTAGTCTTGCTGGAGGTGTATCCGCCTCAACAATGGTGATACGTCGTGCGGGAAGAAATCTATCTGTCTGTTTTAGTATCCAACTTGTCCATTTCATGCGCTCACCTCGCTGATGGTAAAAAGCGGCATGCCCAGCAGGGGCTCGATTAAACCACGACCGAGGTGGGGGTTCGGCGCGCGACAAAAGTCCGCTTCACCCATAAACTCCTCTTCACCCGCGGCCAGTGAAAATTGGGTGCGGGCCCGTTCGGCATTAGGTTCCTGGCGAAAGGGGTATGCGCGCGCAATAAACTCCATGACACAGTCGCTGGCAGCACGCATATTTAGCGAGATAACCGATGGCGCTTCCTCGGCGACACCTTTGATATACCCTTCTGCTACTTGTTCGGCTAACTCATTTGGGGCCACTTGTTGCAAGTATTCCCGACGCAGAGCTTCTGGAGTGTAGACCCCGCGATCCGCCAAGGTACTGCCACCAGGCTTCACATAGTCCACCCGCCCACATACATCGCCAACAGCGACTCCACCTGCGCTCTGTCGGGTGGGAATAGTAACGGCCACATCAAATAGTGGCTGCAGGAACGCTGCAGCAATGCGGTCACACACTTGCCGCCCTTCAAAGCTGTCGACACAGCAAAATAGCACGTCACCTCCGCCAGCAAGCTCTATGGCCTCGCGAGTAGCAACGCTGGCTTTAAGTGTGAGTACTTCGATGTCATCCCGGTATGTTGGGATGGCCGAAGCAAATCTCGCCACTTTGGCTGTACTATTCCGGGCATCGTCCAAAGTGGCGTTGAGGATACGGTTTAGGTTCTTGAATTCAATTTCATCAAAATCAATCAGGATCAATCGGCCAAAGCCAAGACGGGCCAGCTGTTCAACCACGATGGATCCGGTACCTGATACCCCAACCACACAAGCAGTGAAGTTTTTGAGGTGACGCCCCATTTCAGTCGAGAAAGCCATAGGGAGAGGCAGCAAACTCCCCTGCTCAGATGCTTGCCAGATTAGCAACTCATCGCTAGCGAGATGCACGGCGCTGATGGATGTGGTTACCAGTTGGCGATCATAGAGCCGAGCTCGAATGGCACCGTCCGGTGTCATGATGGCCGAGCCATGCCGGGTCAAAATCGATTCACTGGCCTCGAACAGCGCGGGCATGACGTCTCGATCACTGTCATCATCAATGGCCGAGAACGCCAAGAGTCCGCCGGGATGTGAGTGCATCAGCACAATCGATAGAGCATGAGCCTCAGCCAGATCAATGGCCTCCTCGATGGCGGTGCCAGGCCAGCAGATGCGATCGGGCGACCGCACGCTGCAATCGGCATGGTCAACCAACAGGATCTGGTTGACCACATAGCGATGTGCGGCGCTTTGGGCACAGAGCACAATAGCGGCGGCCTCCAAGCCGTCGCCGGGAAAAAGGTGCTCGCGCAGTTTTGTATGATGAGCCTCACTGATAGCGAGTTTGACGGGCTGATTAATGGTCGTGCTCATTTACCTAGCTCCCGCAGAAGCGATTCTTCCACAACAGCCAGGTGAGTTATTACGCTGTCAGTTAAGGGGTTCCATCGTGTGACGCCGTTGAGATGGCGACTCCAGCGCTGGTAGACGTTCCCAAGGATGTTTTCCCTGATTTCAGTCTGAGCTATGTTGCCACCATTGGCCGACGTCAGGGCGGGATGAACGAAGAACATATCGAGCGCCGCGTCCGGGTAAGCAGAGGGAATCTCTATGGCAAGATCTACCTGCTCACAGTTATAACCAATCGGCAAGAGGTGATTGTGAATGATTAACCAACGCCGTGCTCCGTCCAGGCGAGTCTCCCAGTCGAGCCCCAAGTGGTTCAAGTACTCCACATCTTGGTCCAGCAGGGTAAACTCAAAGGTGGGGGCAGCTGCCGCCTCGCCATTGTTGATTTCTGCCGGAGTGAGACGGAGCTTTTCGATGCCCGGTTTCCGCAGGTCGATGACATAAGTCATCTCGATGACTTGCTTACGCTCGCCCTTCACCTTGAGCACCAGAATCCAACCCTTGTCTGGATTAAAGCCGGCTGCCTTAAGTGCATCACTGGCAACAATCGTCGGTTGTTCGACGTTTACTGTAACCCCCTGCACGTTCAGCTTCCAGGTGTTAAGTTGAGTGTAGAGTTTTTCGAGACCAGGCTCATCCAAATCCACACAGTCCCCGCCAGCAAGAAGCTGATCCGGCTCGCTACGGCGCTCCAACCAAATATCTTGATCCTCGGCAATGCCGCCGACCTGGCGCAGCACATCCTCACAAATATGGGCCTGCCCCCAGGGAAAACGCTGTCCATCTAAGGCGACATAGAAAAGACGATCGCTATCGAAAGCAAAAAACTGCTCAACGCCACGTTGGTACACGTCCACCGTGTCATCGAGGTCAACCGCTTCGAGCTCACCCTTATCGTCAAACAGTAACAGCAGGTGGTTCTCAGCGGGGGTTTTGCCTGCTGCACCCAGAATTTGGCGACCGGTGGGAACCGGATCGTCAATTTCAACCAGGGTGCCCTGCCCGCTGGGATCAAGCACCTGTATCAGGTAGTGCTCTGCAACAGGCAATGGGCGGCCCTCTTGACGACAAAGGGCTATGTTTTCGCGCTCAACACGCGCTTCGTTGGGGGAAGTAACATCGTTCATAATCGAATAATCTCTTGATGGCTTGTCGCGACATGCGGTTTCTTAGCCGTTCAAGGGGTTAATCGAAGCGAATCTTCATCACCGGAAAGCTCAATCTACTTTTTTATACAAATTTTTCCTTCCGGGACTTTGCCACAGATGAAAAAGCTCGGGCAGCGGGGGCAAGTGCGACTTTCAGGCTTTGCGGGAAAGTGCCCCTGAGCAATGTCGCGCATGGCCGATTGAGTTTTGCTCAGGCACGCGGATTTTCTGTGGTCGGTCACCGTAACCTGTTCTTGGGTTTCGCCAGCTAAGTGCACGACCTCCACTCGAGTGCCATGCCCAAGCTGACGTTCCGCCGCCTCCAGTAATAGCGAGTATTCAACACGATCAAATTCGTCGCGGCCCTTTCTGCCGTTTTTAATGCGCCGAATGCTGTGCTTGCCATCGGTGTCGAGGGTGATTTCATCAGGCAATACGCTGATCTCGCCCTCCGGAAAAGACACTTTCAGTGCCTTGGGCTTGACCAGCTGACGCCCGTGGCGGGTCTCAATCAGATATTGCACCAGGCGCTCCCCGATGCGGCGATAGTCCTCCACGTAGCCGTGATCCACAGGCCCCCGGCTAAGCCACGACTGTGTAAATTGAGCCTTCAGTTCACAAGCACTTGGCGTGGATTCGCTGTGTTGCTGTCCCAACCAATCCAGCATATCGTACACCGCACTATGCATTTGCATGAAAGCACTGTCGGTACGTTTGCCCGCCAAGGCCAAAGCGTGGGTGTAGAGAAACCGTCTGGGGCAGCGGTCATACAAGCTGAGCTGTCTTTCGCTGATCAGCAGTGCCTCTTCATCGAGGCTTAAGACCTCAGGTTCCACAGGGTTGAAACTGAGCCGAGTCGGATTGTTCTGCTGCTGGATAACTGAAACAATTCGGTCGATGTATTTTGATCGTTTGCGGTTTTTGCGATTGATTTGTACAGAGGAGGCATAAAGCAACAACTCATTTTGTGCCCGCGAAGTGGCCACAAAGAACTTACACTCTTCCTCTTCCTCGTGCCCAGCCTTGATAGCCTCGAGCCCCGTTATACCCTCTGTTCCTTCGATCAGCCCATCGGGGGGTACACAGCGCGGCGGCCTGTTGCTACCCGGCAATCCGGTGGCAATCATACCTGGGAGGTGCACCACCTTGAACTCCAAACCTTTGCTGGCATGTATGGTCATTAAGCGAACACCATTGATGCTGTGCGCCGCCTGTGGGAGTTGACGCATTTCACGGTCTTCGGAGAGCAGCACAATGCGGCGAATGCGCGCCAACAGCCTATCAATAGGCAATCCACTGCTGTTGATGGGGCTACGGGCAAAATTCAACAGTTGCCACAGGGCGACGCCCTTCATTTGGCCTTGTAGATCATTGGCGGTGGCCGCCTGCTTTGCCCAGCCCAGTCGATCAATGACCAGGCTTGCCAGAACCGACCAGGGGTTGGCTTTGGTGGGAACATCGCCCAAAACAGCCGATAGACGTTTAAGGTTGTCGCTGGCTTGTTCATCTAAACCGGGCACCTCATCGACCAGTGATCCCCAACCTAAGGGTTCTGGATCTGCTTCGCGCAGGTGCTGCTGTAGCGCAGTGATGTGCTCCAGCCGAACAGCGTAGCCGGGCAATGTCGCCGCCCGTACCAAGCCTGTGGCACGGCGGTCGGTGACTAACGACAGCAATGACAATAAATCCTTGATTTCTTCGCGTTCAAACAGGCTGCCTAAATACAACACTGGTAGACCGAGGGCTTCAAGACTAGCAGCGATCTCGTTCAAGCGATTGTTGGAAGTACTAAGTATGGCCTGATTTTCGTACTCGAAACCCTGGGTTTTCTTCTCCAGTATCGCCGCAGCGAGCACGGCAATTTCGTCATCAGGAGTGGTAGCCAGCCGGAATTCAGGCCGTTTTTCTAATGAGCCATGATGGGCATGGAGCTGCAAAGGCAAAGCCCCCTCAGAGGCTTTCATGCTCGTCGAAAAGTGTCGATAGAGATCAACAATTTCACTCGAAGAGCGGTAATTGATATCCAGTCCCGCTACTTTTGCACCGGGAAAGTCCTCAATAAATCGCTTCATATTGATCGACGAAGCGCCTCGAAAACGGTAGATGGATTGGCGCGAATCTCCGACGACCCAAAGCCGCCTGCCCTCTCCCGCAATGGCCTTGATCAAACGCACTGAGGCGCGATTAACATCCTGGTACTCGTCCACCAAAATGTGTTTGTGGCGTGATGCGAGCAATTGTTGAACTTCTGGCTCTGACTCCACCAAACGCACAGGCAGCGAAACCAGATCGCCGAAATCAACGCTGTCGGTACGTTGCAACACAGTCTCATAGACTTGATATAACTCTGCTACATCAAGGCATTTTTCAGCCCGTTCACGCTGTTTTTCAGCATCATCGCCCGGCGGCAGCTCTCGAGAAGCCTCAAGCATAGCCTGTGCCAATGCTCGATATACGGCGGCATTCACGACTTCGTCTTTCGCACGCGAGATGGCCGAGAGCATGTCGCCCAAGTCTAGGGTTGGGTCGTAGAGGTTGCGAAAGTGCTTAAGTGGAAGCCGCACCATTTCGTCTTCAAGTAGCTCAATAGCTTCGTAGCGCGAAATCACCCTGGGGTTCTCGGATAAGCCCAACCTGTCATGAAAGCGGTGCACAATATCCAGCCCGAAAGAGTGGAAGGTACCCAACCACAGAGTCGCCATTGCCTCGGGAAACTTGGCGGCGATACGCTCGCGCAATTCCCCAGCGGCCTTGTTGGAAAAGGTCAACACCAGGATAGCCCCAGGATCCACCCCTTCTTCCAGTAAGGACTCAATGCGATGCACAAGCGTGCGGGTTTTACCGGTGCCTGGCCCTGCTTGGAGTTGGAAGGCACTGCCCCGGTGTAAGGCGGCGTTGCATTGGGAACCATCCAAACCGACCGGTGTTGCTACGGATTCTGTGGGTAGTGGCGTAATGGGAGGCAGCAGCAGCGCGTCGAGCAACTGCTGTTGAACCACACTCAACGGGGCTTGTAATCGATCGGCGATTGCCTCGGAAGACAGCTGTTCGTCGATGTGCCAGCGTCTTGCCACATTGCGAGGCAGCAGCAATTCGCGGGCAAAAAGATCCATGACGATCTCGCGCCGCTCGCGGCTGCCATAGTCAACCACTCGTTGGGCACCCACTGCAGGGGCTTCGGCAGATCGGTCGGGATCAATTTCCTCAGTGAGGTCATCCTGCGTAGCACCTTCCAGCTCCACATGACCAATTTCATGAGAGATTAGAAAGGCTTTGTCGAAATCACTGCCCACGTCTTCATAGAGGATCATCCCTGCCTGACTGTCGTAGAGGGCTCTCCCACCATTAAGCTGGGGGTCCCCCTGGGCCAGTGGATAAACATCTATTCCGCGCCGCTCTGCCTCACCCATGACGAAAGACAACAACGCGCTGGTATCACTGCCCCGAACACAAGCGGCCTGATGCAGCTTAGCCGCCTGTTGTCGAGCCGCTTCGATGGCATCCATATATTACTCGTCCTTCATTTCCTTCAACGCCGCTTGTTGTGCTTCGCTTAATGCAGAGCTTGTCAGCGCCTCTTCAAAAGTGATTTTGTCACCCGTCCCGGGCTTCCCCGAAGCCTTATGCCGCAGACCCGATGCAACAACAGGCGGGGCCTCTAAGGCGCTTATCAGTCCCTCAACTGACACTGTCAGTGCCTGTGCAACTACGGACAAGAATCGCTGGGGAATGGTGGCCACCTGAATAGAACAATCTCGTAAGCGGGATAAGAACAGACGGTTAACATTCAACTCACTGGCAAGTTCACGAAAACGCTCATCGCTTAGGCTCGACAGGGGATTATCCATTTTAAGCGGAGTTGTCGAGGCGGGATCGGTAGGACTTAGCAAGGATTGAAATTTGGACCAAGCCTGTTTTGACTTGTCGCTTGGAACCTTCCCGACGGGCACTTCATCAAACTTCGGAGCCGTAAAAAGTTCGATGGACAGATCAATGAGCGCTTCGCGATACTGAGGGTAGCGCTTCAAATAGCTCGCCAAGGTATCGGCACTGGGGTTCGATTCTGCTGAAAACGCGTGTAATACGTCATCTTTCGACGCTTGAGGTGTAGTGTTCATTGTAGTTCCTCTGCCTGCAACACGATTCGCAGTTTTTCGATAGCACGTTTTAACCGGTTGCTTACAGTCCTTTCCGTGCATTTTAATGCTTTCGCAATGGTCTCGACTTCCGGGTCTCGTGACTCGATCGGCATCCCCTGCCACCGCAACCCAACTACGCGCCGTTCATCCTCTGGTAGTTCGTTAATCGCATCCATTAGCCGCAACCGGAAAGCGACATCGTCTATTTTTGACGGATTTGGATTGATAAATTCGGCAGCTGCAATGTCAACCTCGTGGCTGATTTCCTCCCCGCTGTCGCCCGCCTCCGTCAATGGTCTAGCGATGATCAGGGGATCAGTTTCGCGTGCTGGGCCATGTTTTCTCAGTACATCCGTACGCAACTTGCTCAGAGCATCGTTAAAATTGACCTCCCAGTAGTACATTTTTTCCTCCTGAGAGTCTCGATCCTTCGCAATCATTTCTACAATCCGCTCGGAAAGCTCTTCGCGGATGGGCGCGGCGAGATCAATCCAGGCATCAGACACGACTTTCCGCAACACGGCTTCAAGCCGCCCATAAAAGGTGCAAAAAATCGGCTCTAGGTGCTTTGACCCCAGCTCTAACTCGGTGTGACGCAGAAAGTAGATTAACAATTCAAACGGCACAGCCTGCTGAGTGCATGTGAGGCGTTCGACCAACTGATCGGGAGCGAGGCCATCGAGTGCGCTTAGCGCCTGTTCAATTTCGGTGCGCCGCTGGTAGGGCTCACCTTCTTGCGTTGTTTTCTTGAGCGGTATTACCATCCCTGATTTTCTCTTATAAAATACTAGTCAAACAGCGAGTTGAGCTATCCCTTGATAGTCACTAACTTGTATAGGAGCTTTTTCTAGAATAACAATCTAACAGGGTTACGAAACTAGTATGAAAATTATCCTCAAGAAAATAAGCTACTTTTTAACCAGATATCTGAACGATGGCGGCTGAGACCCCGTGATTAATCCAGCTATTACCTGTAAGGGGTAATAACTAGTTTCGCCGCTTACACATTTACAGTGTGGCAGCCACCAGAACGCTGAACTCGACGTCGACCACATCCCGGAGGCCTGGTTATGTCGGGTCAATTAATCCTAGTACCGACATGATGGAATCCCTTCTTTACACTCTCTTGGATCAACAAACGCTAGATATTTTCAATACCATGAGTCATTGGAAACACTATTCAAGGTATTGAAGCATGACCTTAACTAGGTCTCAGTCAATACCATGAAATACACCATGCTCAAAAAACTAACAGTGAACTTAGCTTTTTTTACCCGCATAAGCTTCTGGCTACTAGTTTGGACCGATTCACCTTGTTCCTTTTCGCTCAAAATGGGCGAGCGACTCGAACCCTGAGCCATACATTTTTTTGCTTCGCCACGCCTCCTGATGCCTTGTAAATCAGAGAGTCAAAAAATGAGTCCGGCATTGGAGGGCATCAAAGGTCGAGAGGATGGCCCCATGGTGGTCTCGCACTTCCAATGCATGAGTAAAAGCTTACCTCATACTGGGCTGCGGCAACGCATATTTCCTTGAAGTTACCCAATCATTTCATTCGTCGTGATTCGCAAGTATACAGAAGCAAACTGACCGGAACCCAAGCACAAATGGCCCAATTCGCATCTGCACGCCGCTCTGCTTCTTGAAGTTCATCCGGATACTTCTCTTGCTATCACAGAGGTGCTGAGAAAGTGAAACCCGCCATTCGCTTTATCTATTACTGAACATAATCAAAGGGGGCGGACATCGACCAAGATCTATCAGCATAGCATTTTCAATCAACGCGACCGCACCACAACAGAATTGCCTCGGCTGCTTTCATTCGATCCCAATCACCAACTGTACATAATGAGTGACATAGCTTCAGCATTCCGCTATGTTGCCCGAATGCAAGTCCACGTCCGCTCATTTATCTTCTTTGCGTCTTTCTGCCTCCTAGCCATGCAGATGAGCGGGCTACATTTACATGTCGATACTTCCGGTGAGCCTGCTGGATTGCACGGCGCTCATCTCCATGATGACGTTTATGACGTTTCATCCGCTCACTCGCACAATGCCGAAATCGATGTCCAACTTCTGGAACAACTCGGTGCTACCTGGTCCAAACTGATCCCGTTAATCCTTTTATTCGCAATTCTGCTAGTAGCACGAGGCTGGTTGCAGCGGCGAATTTGGATACACCAAGCCAGGATTTGTACACTTTCCAGCCAAGGTCACTGGCGACCTCCCCTGCGCGCACCACCCCAAACCCACTAAATCCTATCCCTCGCGCCACGAGCACTCGTTGCTGCTCATGGCATTGCGTACTTAACAATCGCGTCGTACCGACGTGGGGAAATTATCTATGTGGGGTTTACTTACTCACCACACCAAGGCGTGGTGTGGGCTGATAGCGCTCAGCTTTCTTTTTAGTATCCAAATTACAGTAGCTGCCTCACCCGGCAGTATTCGCTTGGAAGACGCTATCGAGAGGACGCTGGCAAGCAATCCGGAACTGGTCGCATTCGGCTATCAAATCGCGGCGCAACAGGGCCGCCTGACCCAAGCTCAGGTCAGGCCTAGTCCCGAATTGGGGCTGGTGGTGGAAAACGCATTGGGCTCTGGAGACTATGAGGGTTTCGATGGCGCCGAGAGCACCCTCAGCCTGGGCTGGGTATTGGAGCGCGGAAAGCGCGAGCTGCATATGAACGCCGCCCGCGCGGGTGTTTCCGCTCTGGAAGCGCAGAGCGAAATTCATCGCCTTGATGCCGTTGCCCGCACCACCTACTTATTCCTCGAAAATCTCAAGTACCAAGAACGCTTACGCTTGGCGCATGAGGCTACCGCACTTGCCGAAAAGACAGTCGCAACCGTGCGTAAACGAGCAACCGCAGCTCTGGCGGCCACCGCCGACCTGGCAAGGGCGGAGGCTGAATTGGCACGCGTGCTTCTGGCTGCGGAGGATATCAGCCACGAACTAAAGGCGGTCAAACGCTGGCTGGCTGCGCAGTGGGGTGAGCCACAAGCCCAATTCACCAAGGTTGTGGGCGATCCTCACCAACTGCCGTCACCTGGGAGCTTTACACAGTTGCTGGATGAACTGGATCGGAATCCCACCCTCTCCGCCTTTTTCAGCCAAAGGCGGTTGCGTGAAGCGGAGCTACGTTCAGCCGAGGCTCAAGCAAAACCCGACTGGCGTTTCAATGCCGGCATCCGCCGCCTGGAACTCACTAACGATAACGCATTCGTGGCCGGTGTTGTCATTCCGTTGACCAGTTCGAAGCGCAACCAGGGCCGGATTGCTGAAGCACGGGCTAACCTGAACCGGGCCGAGGCAGATCGAGTGGCCACGCGACTAAAGATTGAGACGCAGCTTTTTGCCGTTTACGAGGCACTTCAACATAGCCTGCATCGTTCCGAAACGTTAAAGGAAGCGGTACTACCGGGCCTTGAAAAGGCCGTTTCAGAAACACAACGAGCCTTTATCGCGGGTCGCTACAGCTATTACGAATTGCAGATGCTACAGAAAGAGCTCATTGCAACGCGCGTAGAGGTTCTGGACGCCGCTATCGAGGCACATCAACGCTTGATTGAAATAGAACGACTGACCGGAATGGCGATGCCGTCTGAGGTCCTGAATCCATGAGGTTTTCCATGACGAATTTATTGTACAAGCTGGCAACAATGATAGTTATGATCGGTCTGGTTGGCTGCGGCAACTCTGCCCCGGGGCACATTGATCACATAGAACAGGATCAGCGCGCGCACGGCGAAGCCGCTGCGGCAGAAGTCTCCAAGGGACCGCACGGCGGACGCTTGTTGGTTGATGGAGGCTTCGTACTGGAGCTTGCCATTTTCGAAACCGGGGTGCCGCCGGAGTTTCGTGCGTGGATCACCCACGATGACAAGCCCGTTCTGCCCGGCGAGGTGGATCTCACCATAACGTTGACGCGCTTGGGCGGCGTGAAGGACGAGATCAATTTCGGAGCACAGGATGATTTCTTGCGAGGTGACGGGGAGATTTACGAGCCGCACTCGTTTGTAGTTACCATCGACGCCCGTCACGGAGAGAAATCACACCGTTGGGAATACGACAACTTCGAAGGGCGTACCAGCATCGCGCCGGATATCGCGACAGCCTTTGGATTAGAAACCGAATTGGCTGGCCCCGCGACTATCCTCGATACAGTCTTCGTCTATGGTCGAATCGTCCCGAATCCAGAGCGCGTGCGACGCGTGACTGCCCGTTTTGACGGCGTGATCGAATCGGTCGCAGTGTCGGTGGGGGATCGAGTCAACCAGGGACAAAGCCTGGCGTCGGTTGAAAGCAACGAAAGCCTGTCTCGCTTTCAAATTACTGCGCCAATTGACGGCGTGATCACTGAGCGCAACGCACATCCCGGCGAACACACTGATGGGCGAGTGTTGTTTACCATTCAGGATGCCAGGACCGTGTGGGCCGAACTCGCTTTATTTCCGCAAGATCGAATCCGAGTCACAACAGGCGCGCCCGCAAAAGTGGCCGCCACGGGATTAGCGCAGGAACAGCAAGGTCGTATTAGCTGGATTGATAACACAACTCAGCCTAATCAATCAGTCACGGCACGTGTTGTGCTGGACAACCCAAACGGCGATTGGGTACCCGGCATGTTTGTGACAGCTGACATCCAGGTGGCTGAATACACAGTACCGCTGGCGGTAAAGCGCACTGGGCTCCAGACTTTTCGCGATTTCATTGTCGTTTTTGCACAAATCGGCAATGAATATGAGGTGCGGATGCTCGCGCTCGGACGACAGGATGGCGAACGGGTCGAGGTCCTCGGTGGACTTGCACCCGGAACGCGCTATGTCACGACTAACAGTTATCTTCTGAAGGCCGACATCGAAAAGTCTGGCGCATCACACGATCATTGAGGCCCTCCCATGTTAGCAAATATTATAAAGCTTTCTCTGTTTCGCCCCGGGCTGGTGTTATTCGCTGTGCTTCTGCTGGTCGGTCTCGGTGCCTGGAACTTCACTCGACTTCCTATTGATGCCGTGCCGGATATCACCAATGTTCAGGTAACTGTCAATACCGAAGCCCCCGGTTATACGCCGCTAGAAGTGGAGCAGCGGGTGACTTTTCCGCTGGAAAATGCGATGGCAGGTATCCCCCGCCTTAAATATACCCGTTCGGTATCCCGTTACAGCCTTTCGCAAATCACCGTCGTGTTTGAAGAGGGGACCGACATTTATTTTGCCCGCCAGCAAGTGGCCGAACGCATGAATGCGGCGAAGGCAGAGCTGCCGCAAACACTCGAGCCGGCGATGGGGCCCATTGCCACCGGCTTGGGTGAAATCTTTATGTTTACAGTTGACGCTGAGCCTGGTGCTCTCAATCCCGATGGGTCGGTGGTAACCCCAACTGACCTGCGCTCAGTTCACGACTGGATCATCAGGCCACAATTATTGCGGGTCCCGGGGGTGGTCGAGGTCAACCCCATCGGAGGTTTCAAGAAGGAAGTGCTGGTCGCTCCTGAACCTGCGAAGTTGCTGGCACAGGGACTTACCGTTAAACATGTCGTTAGCGCGGTGCAGGAAAACAACGCCAACCAGGGTGCAGGCTTTATCGAACACAATGGGTCTCAATGGCTGATGCGCGTGCCCGGACAAGCCAGCAATATTGACGACCTCGGGGCAATCGTTATAAGCGAGCGCGAGGGCGTTCCAGTGCGCTTGCGAGACGTCGCAGAGGTATGTCCGGGGCTCGAATTGCGCTCGGGAGCGGCCACCCAAGATGGCCATGAGGTCGTTATGAGCACGGTCTTTATGCTTATCGGTGAAAACAGCCGGGAAGTGGCCAATGCTGTTGCGGAGAAACTGCGAGAGGTTAACACCAGCTTACCGACGGGAATAGTGGCCACCGCAGTTTATGACCGAACCGCCCTAGTTGATAAAACGCTGTCAACAGTGCGGACCAACCTCGTGGAAGGTGCGATCCTGGTAATTGTCGTACTGTTGCTGTTCCTGGGGAATATTCGTGCAGCCCTTCTCACCGCCGCCGTGATTCCAATCGCTATGCTCATGACGATATCCGGCATGGTGCAGACCCGGGTGAGTGCCAATCTGATGAGCCTGGGTGCCCTGGATTTCGGCCTGATCGTCGACGGCGCCGTCATCATTGTTGAAAACTGTCTGCGACGACTAAGCCAGGCCGGTGAAAAACCTCTCCCGTTAAGAGAACGCTTGGAGATCGTCTTCGATGCCACCAACGAAGTTATCAGACCGGCGTTGTTCGGCGTCTTCATTATTACCGCCGTGTATCTGCCTATATTCGCTCTGTCCGGGGTTGAAGGAAAGATGTTCCATCCCATGGCCATCACTGTAGTCATAGCGCTCGTCAGTGCCATGATACTGTCGGTAACCTTCGTCCCAGCGGGTGTCGCGCTGCTATTTAGGAAACCGGTCAAGGAGAAAGAAAATATTGTCGTCAACGGTGCACTTCACCTTTACCGACCGCTGTTGCTCTTCTCATTGCGGTTTCGCGGGTTGGTAGTGGGGATTGCTGTATTACTCGTCCTCGTCTGTGGTTGGCTTGCGACCCGACTGGGTACCGAGTTTGTACCCAACCTTGATGAGGGCGATATTGCCATGCATGCCCTGCGTATCCCTGGAACCTCGCTAACGCAGGCCGTACAGCTACAAGAACAGTTGGAAGCCAAGATCAGAGAACTCCCAGAGGTAGAGCATGTCTTCGCCAAGATAGGTACGGCCGAAGTCGCGACCGACGCGGTGCCCCCCAGCGTGGCCGATAACTTCATCATCCTCAAACCTCGCAAACAGTGGCCCGATCCCGATAAGCCGAAAGCTCAGGTGGTGCGGGAACTGGAGGAGAAAGTCACCCCAATACCCGGCAATCGCTACGAATTTCTGCAACCCATTCAGATGCGATTCAATGAACTGATCGCCGGTGTTCGCGCGGAGCTTTCAGTCAAGGTGTTTGGCGATGACTTCGATACCCTCATCGAACTGGGTGACGCCATTGAGAGCGCGGTGAATCAGGTACCGGGTGCCGCTGATGTTGCCGTCGAGCAGGCTACGGGGTTACCTGTACTGACTATTCTGCCGAATAGAGAGGCCCTGGCACGGTATGGTGTGTCGCTTTCTGAACTGCAGAACCTTGTGGCCACGGCTCTGGGCGGCACAGTGGCGGGACAACTTTACGAGGGCGACCGCCGCGTCGATATCGTGGTGCGCCTGCCGGAACGTTTGCGCGCTAATCCGGACCGTTTGATGAGTCTGCCTGTGCCGCTGTCGAAGGGCGGCTTTGTGCCACTGGGTGAACTGGCAACGACGGAGCTCGTTAATGGCTACAATCAGGTCAATCGCGAAAATGGCAAACGCCGCATGGTGGTGGCAGCCAATGTGCGCGGCCGCGACTTGGGTTCGTTTGTTAACGACGTCAAGGAGGCCGTGTCACAGCAGGTCGACATACCGGCCGGTTATTGGATTGAATACGGGGGCACTTATCAGAATCTTCAATCAGCTGCGAACCGGCTGAGTATTGTCGTACCGGTCACCCTTGTGCTGATCCTGGGACTGCTGGTAATGGCGCTTGGTACCTTCCGCGATGCTGGCATTATATTTTCGGGCGTGCCGTTAGCGTTAACAGGCGGTGTCCTTGCTCTCCTATTGCGTGATATACCCTTCTCAATCTCTGCCGCTGTGGGCTTCATTGCTTTATCGGGAATCGCAGTACTCAATGGTCTGGTCATGGTGGCGTTTATAAGAGATTTGAGACAAGAAGGACACTTGCTGGATGATGCCATCATTGAGGGTGCAATGACTCGACTACGCCCGGTCCTGATGACGGCTCTCGTCGCCTCACTGGGATTTGTGCCAATGGCCTTGAACACCGGTATAGGCTCTGAGGTTCAGCGGCCACTGGCGACCGTGGTGATCGGCGGTATCATCTCCTCGACGCTGCTCACACTCGTCGTACTGCCAGCACTATACAGGCTGTTGCACGGCGCTCGAAAAGCGTCTGTCGGCAAAACCCGCGCGGAAATACGTCCCCGAAGTAAAGGCCACGATGCCTGAGGCCCATGCGCAACAAAAAAGTACCTTGGCGAGTGACCAGCTAAATGGAAACGATGTGGTACTCATGTGCCGAGAAACTAAAGATTGCGCTACCCGGCCACGACAGACAATGATCCGCTCTTTCATTGTCACTAGCGGCTGCAGATGAATTCGCCAGGCGCTTCATTGAACGCGCCTAGATGACCAAACTAGGTGGAGGCATTTCAGACCGATAAGCTTACCGATGCTGAAGACTCTATACTTCCTCAGCGCCAGAGCAATGATGAACTTCCATCGCTAAATGAACAAGGCCCTCCGAGCTTGGAACAAGGGCCTTATAATGCTTAGGCGATAGCGGATTGTGAGCGACTACGGCGATTTGAGCAGCGTATATTTCCGGGCCGATAGACCAGACATGTAAGTCTGTAACGCGGGTGTCTTCATCCGCTTCAAGGCGATCCCTAATGTTTTCTAGGAGCTCATCCGGGGCCTGCCGATCAAGCAGTACCGCACTCGTTGAGCGCAGCAAACCGTATGACCAGCGTGCGACCAGTATCGCACCAACGATACCCATTGCAGGGTCCATCCATATCAACCCATAAAACTTGCCCGCGAGCAATGCAAAGATAGCCAGGATTGAGGTCAACGCATCTGCTAAAACATGCAGATAGGCAGACTTCAAATTGTGATCATCCCGGTGGCTGTGCCCCTGCGAATGGTGGTCATGCCCGTGATCGGCGCCCCCCAAGATAAACACGCATGCTCCGTTTACGATCAAGCCGAGAACGGCGACAAAAATAGCCTGATTAAATACAATCTCAATGGGATTGAGCATACGCAACGTACTCTCAAAACCCATGAAAACCGCGAAAATTGCCAGTAGCACGGCTCCGGTGAATCCACCCAAAGCATTGACTTTCCCCGTACCAAAGCTAAATGCACCATTGCGAGCGTTGCGGCGGGCATACATATAGGCAAAAGCGCTGATACTTAGCGCTGCAGCGTGAGATGCCATATGAAGCCCATCCGCCAGCAATGCCATAGAGCCATAAATGACCCCTGCGACAAGCTCGACGGTCATCATTATCCCAGTGATACCGATTACAATTAATGTGCGGGACTCACCAGGCCTACGCTTGTCCTGACCGAATGTGTGGTCATGATGCCAATCTTCGATACTGTGACCATGCATAACTTATCTACCTTTAAGATACTAGTCTTGAGAAATCTATCCGAACACGTACGGAAGGAGCCTCGCATTTTAACACCGAGCGCACGCTGGAAAAGAGGGGTATTTAGATTACATTTCCGGGACTTTCGACGTGGCCTCGTGTATGCAGAAAACTCTGGGCAAATATCGACTTTTTGAAGGTCCGATAGAACGCCTAGTAATGATGATTGCGGCGGCAATCATCATTGGGCTACTTACCACTGCTCTGCGGTTCGGGGACTGGGCTATAGGTGATAAGCCGCATTGCGACACCCGTGATTGGAGGAATGACAAGCGCAGCACTGTTGACACAACTTCTTCTGTACGCAGTCTTTTATCTATTGAACGCGCATAAGGCAGTCGCTATTGGCGTGTGTCCACAAATCGGCCATCGAGCTTAGGTGCCAAATTTGCGCGCTTGTCGCGTGAGGGGGAAGTCTTAAATGGACTGTGTTAAATGGATAAGTGCAGCGTGGCGGTGCGCGCACTCGGCCGAACAAAGAATGGAAATCGAAAGGGGTCTATCTGCGTGATTGGCCGCAGAGAATCTCTAATGACCGCCGCTATCGATACAGAAACTATACGTCAACTCTTGGCCGTTAGTCCGAGAGCGAGCATATTTCATAGCTAACAGGTTATCTCGCTTGATCATCTAATCGTTTCTTTCGAGAACGAGTGCTCTGACTTTAAAGTGGTCATTAGAGACTTCTAACCGCAGGGTCTAGATGCTTTGATCCCCGCCTTCCGAGTGAAACACTTGTAGAATCGAAAATTCTGACTTCAGTCTCCCGATTCACTCGTTACATACTGCGCTTGAAGCCACCAGTCTTCTCGCACTCGTCCCAGGTTAACGCCCCTCCTATCGTACGCTCGCCGCCGGCACGAAGGGTGGTCCAAGGACTGTTTTGCCTTCCTGCGATCCAATTTTCTACGGCGATCTTTGAACATGCGTTCATCCATTGAAAGCTACCTCTTGTTGATTTTTCATACATCGAGCAAGATCTTCCATACTGAGCGACGCGTAAACCTGTCACTCATAGTGTGCCATCAATTGGCACGGTCACGATGTTACTAATTATTGACTAGCATAACGAATCAGCTGCCAAAAGCTGATCTCAAATATTCGATGACAGACCGTATTTCGCTCTTTGTCAAATTGGGGTTTCCGCCCTTCGCAGGCATAGGCATAGCTGAGCCGGCAGTTTTAAACCCAAACATGATGTTTTGCAGCAACTGATCATCCGACTTTGCCATGCGTCCATACTCGCCTGAAAGATCCGGAACGCCAGGTATACTACCTTTCCCATCAGCGCCGTGGCACACTACACACGTTTGATCATACACCGCTTTGCCTGACAGTCCGCTTTCTCCTGTATCCGGCTGCATACCTGCTGATACAGATGTGGGGTTAGCTACGGTCGCATTATTAGAGGTTTGTAGAAACGTAAGGATATTTCTTGTCTCGCTCCCGGTTAAACCAGCTCGAAGCCGCATATGAAACATAGCCGTTATCCATTGGTCATCGGTTAGATCCTCAGGGGAGCGCAAGTTATGGCAACGAACGCAGTTGTCTGCCCACTGCTGTGCTCCCTGAGTAGCATCTCCACGCTCGGGGTAATCGGAGGCCCCTACTGAAGAGGTAAAAAAACTGACAGTAGCGATCATTGCTATGCACTTCATCACTCTCTTTGCTAACGCGTCTGACTTACTATTCATATCACTCACCTTAGAAACCGTATGCCAATTGAAAGAGAAGTCGATCGGTATCTGCAGCCACGTTTTTTTCGACACCATCGTTGAACTCGTAGTTTATTTTCCCAATAAAATTTGGAGTAAAAACATAATTGATTCCTAGAGCCCATTGTCTTTGGTCAGCTCTGTCTATTGCCGAGTCAAAATCTGAATAGCGCATTACGCTTTCGAATTGACTGAGTGGAAAGCGGTATGAGAGCTGGGTGTACCAGGTACTCCAGTCTGCCCCCTTCGAGGCGCCCTCACCGACATCAGTAGCACCCACTTTCGTTTTCACATACTCTCCGCGTAAGTCAAAACTGCCAATGGCGCTAATTCCCAATGAAGACAGTTGATAACTGAAGTCTGCGCCGTAGACGTCATAATCCCGAGCGCCTTCACCACTGATATCAATTGGTTCGCCGTCGTCATTGTTTACAGTTGCTTCACCGAGAGCTCGGGAGAGGCCGATCTCCAAATTGGCTATTGGGATGATTGAAATACGCCCGCCAAAAACTGCGTTCCCGTCACCATCTTCGTTGAAGCCCTCAGCATCAACTCCTTCAAGCTCTCCATCCTCAAAATTTAGTGTAGGACCATTACTGGCATAAATGGCGTAACTTGTCCTGATGCCGGCAATGGGCGGTAGCCCGCCGCGTACTTGAACACCAACATCTGAGACGGGCGCTGCGCCATCGTGACCAAAGCCAGGCGGTGCTGATGCCATCTTGTTGATCCAGGAGGGGTGTAGATTCTGACGAAACTGTCCAATAGGGCTCAAAAACTTGCCGGCAACCAGTGCAGCATAGTCATTCATGAACACGTCGATAGTCATGTATTCAAGCGCCGTGCTGGTCTCCCCATCGTCTTCGACCTCAATCTCGAGCTCTGCCTCTAGCATCACAAGATCTCTGTATTGAAAGTGGAATATTGGCGCAAATGTACCAACGCGAAAACGCTCATCACCATTGTCGCCATACGTCTTTGTATAACCGGCATCGCCGTAACCGGCCAAATGCACGAGGGTGTTGGGAAGACGCGAACGGCCATTTTCCCTTAGCGAGGCCTCCAGATCTTCCAGTCTCTCCACGCTAGGAGCACTTTCTTGCAAGGGCGTTAATAGCTCTTTCATTTCCGCCAACTCGCCCTCAAGCTGATCTATCTTCGCTTTCAGGGTTTCATACCGGTCATCAGCTAGCACTCCGCTAGACGCAAACCCTGCTGATGAAAGCAAAACAGCTGCTAAAAGCACCTTGTTGCGCACTTGTCTCATAATATCTCCGGTTCTATTTCACCATTGCTAGGTGCCTATCACCCAAACAGGCAAAGAAGCCATATTGCCAATACGTAAAGATTCCTTGCTGCATATCGCGGAGGAATCCTTGCCTGAATAGATATCGGCGCTAGATGCACTTCCACCGACGAAACCATACGCCTAAGTCTATGGCATAGTGATGACCCTCAAATTACTTTCTTGAAACATTCGACAGGCCGCTGTAATGAAGCGTCCAGATTGGCACTTCACAAGTTCACGTTTAGACGCCCTTAAGAGCAAATCCACGCAGCAGAATCATAAAGAGCCTTCGTACATTGCAACCACATGACACAGATGTAATTTTCGCTTAATCAGAATGTCAGGAGCATTCTGCTAACTTAAGCATGAGTCGAATGTCATCTCCGATTCGTTCACGCTTTGCGTCTAGGTGCGGGAACTGAATCTCAATCTGGTAACGAGCCTGCCACATGCCAGTGGCTCTACTTTCCTAAATAGGTGGATACTATGAATGTAAAACAAATGATTACAGGGCTGTTTTTTCTAGGAATGGTCTATGGCTTACCTGCAGCAATTGCTGAAGAGTCAGTCGTTCACGATCATCAGAAGATGAAGATGCATCATTCTACTTCGTCCGGTAAAAAAGAAACGGCCATGGCAGAGTGTGTACAGACTGAAACTGAACACGAAACAGGTACATCGCAGAAAGAATCAAGCTCAACAGCGCAGCCTAAGAGCAGCTGCGAACCCAAGAAATCAATTGAGCAGCGTCACGACCACCGTGATTCGAAAAATCTTTAAAGTCTGGTTAACCCAGGATCGGTAAGTGAGTTTATCAGGCGAAAAACGGATTACTCGAATTTACATTTACTCAAAAAAGGGCAAAAAGCCTACGAAGGCTAGGAGCGATATATGAACATTTTCAGAACACAGGCAATCAGTATTTTCTTGGCCTTTATGGCACTCTCAATGGTGCCAACGGCCTACGCGGCTGAGAGAGAATGGGACCAGACTTCGGTCTTGCAGATCTCTGACAAACTTGTGTCCGCCGCACGAAGACTGCACATAGAGTGTAGGACGTCGCCCCCCGATTATTTGGCGAGTGAAGGATCGTATAACCATATTGACTTCAAATATCATGTTCGTCATTTCCTCAGCGTCGCTTACGATCTTTCAGAGGCGATTGAAAACGGCGACGGCGAGAGAGAAACTCGGCCAATATACAAAGAGTTGACTAATATACTTGTCGACCTTCACCGGTATGCCGGTGGCAAGAGAAGCCAAGCATGGCCATTAGTCGACAACGCTGTCGCGAAGGTATCGAGCATACTTGATGACCTGAATACCTATTATTCTATCGGCTAAATCCTAATGTATAAAACCAGCCCCATATTGGGGCTGGTTTTATAGACAGGCAAAAATACAAAAGAGACAACAGCCTGCTCAAGACCTCCCAAATCCGATGGCTCCCTCCTGTGAAGCGTTCTACATTGCGGCCACACCACACCATGCCCAGCAACACTCAGTGGGTACTCAGCTGCACGATATTGTTTTTACGAATGTCGCCTTCAATGACCGTGCCTCGAGCAAAATGCTCATCGATAAGTGAATCAACTCTCACTGACCCAACGGGTTCCAATGAGTAATTGTTTCTTCCTTCAATAATGGCTCCATCATATCTGACCCTGGATACAGCCAAAACTGAACCGAGTTCAACAACATCACTATTTCCAACGCAGACAACGATCTCTCCTTCCTCAACGTTTACTATTTGCCCAATCATTAGATTTTCGTGATAAAACTGCGTGGGAGAACACGCAGCAATAGCGCCCAAGAAAAAGATAGCTAGCAGCGTAATCTGCGTCGATTTGAACATAAGTATCACTCCTCTATACACTCATATAAAAAGTACATTTAGCACTACCTTCTTTGCAGCAGCTGCTTTCCAGCTCATGGGAAAACGGTGCTATGCAACCGAGAGTGCTGACAGTGTGTGACTGTGTGTAATTCTGCTAGTATGTCCCGAAGGGAGCAGCGTCGGCACAGTTTGAATCAGGATTCAATCCTCAATACGGCCATCTTGACCCCCGCGTTCGTGTCGGTTTGACTGGGACGTTCCCGAATATCTCACTATTAGGAATTACTTCCGGTCGCAGACTGGTCCTCTTCATCACGTAAAGTCGCTATCTGATCCTGATTTATCCAAATCTTTGGTGCTCCCTTCTTTCCACTGCAGCACGAGGCTATAGATCACCGGAAGGACGAGTAAACTTAAAATCAACACGGTCAGCATGCCGCCAAGCATCGGGGCAGCAATACGATGCGTGACATCCGAGCCAGTCGAAGTACTTAACATAATGGGGACCAGGCCCGCCATCGTGGATACCGCAGTCATCACTACGGGTCTCACTCGCCTCGACGTTGCCGAGCGCGCTGCCTCTTTAATAACATCCGGGCCAAGCGACCCTTTCTGATTCTTCCGCAGCGAAGCAATTTCCTCGTCGATAAAGCTTAGTACCAGCACGCCAATCTCAGCTGCCAAGCCAGCAAGCGCGATAAAACCAACGGCGACGGCCACCGATATGTTGTAACCGTAGAAATAGATCAGCCAGATCCCTCCAATGAGGCCAAAAGGAATAGACATCATCACCACAAGCGGTGCGGTCAAGTTCCTGAAATTCAAGTAAAGAAGGAGGAAAATAATGAATAGAGTCGCTGGTGTGACAATTCGCAATCGCGCATTGGCCCGCTCCATGTATTCAAATTGACCCGACCAGCTGATTGTGTAGCCTGGAGGTAGCGTCACCATGCTTGCGACTGCCTCTTTGGCTTCTCGGACAAAGCCGCCGATGTCAGATGACGATATATCAACATAAATCCACGCGTTGGGGCGTGCGTCCTCTGACTTGATGACTGGCGCACCTCGTGTGTATTCAATATCTGCGACCATAGCTAATGGAATTTGTATGCCAGTCGGCGTCGCTATCAAAACGCGCTCCAGAGCTTCAATATCATTTCTTGAGTCTCTGGGATAGCGTATATTGACCGGATAACGCTCCAGCCCTTCAACGGTTTCAGTGACATTCATGCCACCGATAGCGCTTTCGATAACATCCTGAACGGCACCAACGGTCAATCCATAACGCGCGGCCGATTCTTTATTAACATTGACATCTAAATAGTATCCACCAACAGCCCTGTCGCCAAACGCAGAAAGCGTATCGGGTAACGTCTTCATTGCGTCTTCAATACTTAACGATATCTCCTGCAAGGTCATCAAGTCAGGGCCAGAGACCTTTATGCCGATGGGAGTCTTAATTCCCGTAGACAGCATATCGATGCGGGTCTTTATCGGCATTGTCCATGCATTCGCAAATCCTGGTATGCGGATCGCTTTGTCCATCTCTCCCATGAGTTCCTGAGTCGTCTTCCCAGGGTCTGGCCATTGATCCTTGGGCTTTAATCTGACAGTCGTTTCGAACATTGAAAGCGGTGCTGCGTCAGTGGCAGTCTGGGCCCTACCTACTTTACCAAACACATGATGCACTTCAGGGAAGCTCAACAAAATACGGTCAGTCTGCTGCAATAACTCTGCAGCCTTAGTGATCGATATACCTGGAAAAGCAGTGGGCATGTAGAGTATGTCCCCCTCATCCAGCGGCGGCATAAACTCGCTGCCCAGCCGACTGTAGGGATAAGCTGTTATCACTAGGAGTACCAACGCGCTCACTATTGTAAGCCACCGATGTCTCATCAGTAGAGCCAGGCTGGGCGTATGGATGGCGTGGAGAAAGCGATTCACCGGGTTCGCATTTTCACTAATAATTTTTCCGCCAAGCAAGTAACCCATCATTACAGGTACGAGGGTAATTGACAGTATTGCTGCGGCCGCCATTGCATAGGTGGCCGTAAACGCCAAGGGGCTAAATAGCCGCCCTTCTTGGGCCTGCATGGTAAAGATTGGCAGAAATGACACGGTAATCACCAGCAGGGAGAAAAACAGCGCCGGCCCAACTTCACGACTGGACTGACCGATCGTCTCCCAGCGCTCTTCCGTCGTCAGCGCTCTGCCCTTTTCATCACCAGCTTTGGCAAGATGCTTGTGGGCGTTCTCCACCATCACAATCGCACCGTCAACCATGGTGCCGATGGTGATAGCGATCCCCCCCAACGACATGATGTTTGCATTCAATCCCTGAAAACGCATGACGATAAAAGCCATGAGTATGCCGATAGGCAGGGTGATTATGGCGACAACCGCAGAGCGGACATGGAGCAAAAACAACACAACGACCATGCTGACAATCACCAGCTCTTGTAGCAACGAGGTATTTAAGCTATCCACCGCCCTCTCGATAAGGTCGCCTCGGTCGTACACTGGAACAATTTCCACACCGGCCGGCAGGCCTTTCTTCAGCTCTTCCAGTTTTTGCCTCACGCCTTTAATCGTTGCAAGTGCATTCTCGCCATAGCGCATAATAACGACGCCACCGGCGACCTCGCCCTCACCATTTAGCTCCACCAACCCCCGTCGAAGTTCTGGCCCGATCTTTACATAGGCAATATCGCGTATACGAATTGGCGTACCCGATTCGTCGACACCAACAGGTATTTTGTTAATATCGTCGACGGACTGGATATATCCTCTGGCTCTGACCATGTACTCGGTTTCGGCCAACTCAACCAGTCGGCCGCCCACATCATTGTTCGATTGCTTAATCGCATGCTTAACTTTTTCCAACGGGATTTTGTAGCGAAGGAGCGCATTGGGGTCGACTTCTATCTGGTACTGCTTTACAAAACCGCCGACAGAAGCGACTTCGGCAACTCCCGAAACCGTTTGCAGTGGATATCTCAAATACCAGTCTTGTATAGACCTCAGGTCCGAGAGATCGTGGTTTCCCGTTCTGTCCACCAGGGCGTACTCATACACCCAGCCTACGCCAGTAGCATCGGGCCCCAATGTCGGGGTAATACCTGCCGGCAATCTTCCACTGACATAGTTTAGAGATTCCAGCACGCGGGAGCGCGCCCAGTACATATCGACATCGTCCTCGAAAATAATGTACACGAAGGACAGACCGAAAAAGGAATAGCCTCGAACCACTTTCGCATTCGGAACAGCCAACATTGCCGTCGTCAGTGGATAGGTAACCTGATCTTCTACGACCTGGGGGGATTGCCCCGGATGTTTGGTCAATATAATGACCTGAACATCAGAAAGATCGGGTATCGCATCCAGAGGTGCATTCACATACGAAAACCACCCGATGATAACCACGATAGCCGTTGCCAACAGAACGAGTAATCTGTCTTTGAGTGAAGCACTGATAATGGACTCAATCATCTAGCGATCTCTTTTATTGGCGTCGGTATGGGTACTGTGGGGAGAGTCGAGCGGCTCCGCCTTTGCTCCAGTATCAGTAACATCTCCGGTCATATCGTGTTCCGAGCTCTCACTGGAAACCGCAGGTGGTTCAAGTTGGGTCATCTTTGCGGTGGCTTCGCGAAGACTGGATTCCGAATCGATCAGGAATTGAGCAGACACCACAACCCGCTCTCCGGACGCGATACCTTCTAACACGGCCACTTTCCCGCCCGTATCAATTCCCAGTTTGACTTTGCGAGGCTCGAATACGCCAGCCTCAGTCATAACAAATATCTGGTTATAGTCTCCCGATCGAATGACCGCTTCGGCCGGTACCACCACCATTGTTGCCATATCCTGCGAGTTAATAGTGACCTCGGTAAACATATCCGGCCGCAGCAATAAATCGCTATTGTCAAAAACTATCCGGACTTTAGTGGTTCGAGTGTGCGCTTCGGCATAAGGGTAGATGTACGAGATTGTGCCCGTAAACGTGCGTCCGGGTACACTCGCCAGAGTCATGGTCACAGGGTCACCCTCCTCCACCCAGGGTACCTCGTACTCATAAATATCGGCGTACACCCATACCGTACTCAAGTCCACTATCTGATAAAGTTCCGTGCCGGGCGTAACATAGCCACCAGCTCTTGCTCCAATACTAAGCACAGTGCCTCCAGCGGGTGCATGTATATGAAGACTTTCAAGAACAATGCCTGATTCTTCAAGAGCTTTGATTTGGTGCTCAGGAACGTCAAACAGGCTGAGTCGATCCCTGGAACTGGTTACCAAGGAAATGGCGCCGCGCCGAATGTCATCAAACTGACTGTCTTTAAGCGTTTCAAAGTTACGCAGTGCAAGGAGATACTCCTGCTGCGATGAGACAAGTTTGGGAGAATAGATTTCCAACAAAGGCTGGTCATTTTTTACAAGCTCACCCGTTTTGTCGACAAAAACGCGTTTTACCCAGCCCTCAATTTTGGGGTGCAGTCTTACAATTTTTTCCTCATCGTAATCCACTCGTCCGACCGTACGAATGGTTCGAGATAGCGTCTCTTCTTCCGCAGTTGCTGTGCGTAAGCCAATGTTATTCTGGACGGTGGGGTTTATTTTTACAGTTCCGGGATTGCCCCCGGTATCGTCCTCAGCGTAGACAGGTACGTAATCCATTCCCATACCATCCTTTGCGGGTACCGGCGAGGTGACCTGAGGGTTCATCGCGTTACGGTAGAAAAGCGGCTTACGCTCTGACTCACTGCTTTCGAGGCCGGGCATCTCGGCTTTGGGTATCAGAAAATAGCCTAAGACTAACCCTATCGAAAGGCACAATATGCCCACCATTACTGTTGCCTTATTCATAAATATTTTCCTCGCCGATAGCAGCCGCAAGACGAGAAGCAGATTGATTAATCTCCGTAAACGCCTTCCAATAAAGTAATTCGTAGTTAAACAGCGTGAGCTGGCTGCCGATCAGATTCAAGAAATCCACCTCATTCACTTGGTAGCCTGACAGCATTGAATCTACCGTTTGCCTGGCTTGCGGCAGAATTCCTTCACCATAAAGGTGTAGCTGTTTTGTAGCCTGTTCATACTCTGTTAAAGAACTTGAAATTGACGCCAGGATCAAGTTCCTCTGATCAATCAGCGAATACCGACTCTTGGCTACTTCCCTAGATCGCTGCGCTACCGCCTGTGACTGCTTTGTGCCGGCATACAACGGCACGTTCACGCTCAACATGACCGACAGGAAGTCCTGGCGCGATCTATCAAAGCTGTCTTCGTCCCGATTACCGTATGTGACGCCGAGCTTGAAATCGGGGTAGTAGTCCTTCTTCGCAAGTGCCAACCTGGACTCTGAAGCACTAATCGAGGCTTTTTCTTCCATAAGTAGCGGCCTCGATGACAGTGCCCGCCCGTATAGCGCCGTTTCGCTAGCGATGTTGCCAGCGAAAGCCGGCATCGTCGTCGGCAGCTCGATTGACGTATCAGGACTCACGTCCATGAGGACATTCAATCGGATAACGCGCTTTTCTCTCATAGACATCAGCTTAATTTCCTGATCAAGCAACTTGGATAGCTCAAGCTGGGCGAGGAGTACGTCCTGCTGTAATCCATTGCCAACCTCGTACTTGGTTTCGGCTATTTCGATAAACTGACGAAGTAATCCCTGATTCTTCAGGACGGTTTCCACCGAGCGATCCAGATAATAGATCTCCCACCATGTCACAGCGACATTTCTGTCGAGGTCGAGCCTCATCTCCTCGACCGAATACAGTGCGGCCTCTGCCTCGAACACCGCAATGTCTTCCCTGAGAGCCAATTTGCCCGGAAACGGAAACATCTGACTAACGCCCAGCTGCAACTGCGTCATAGGCTCTTGATTGCGATCGAAATCGTCACTTGGAAAGTTCATGGCGTTGAGACTGATAACCGGATCTGGCAAGCTACCCACTTGCGACGCGATGTGAGTCAGTGCTTGATAGCGTTCTTGCATCTCGGCCAAGCTAGGGTTACTGGACAACGCTCTCGATCTAGCTTCAGAGAGTTGCAAACTCACAACGTCAGGCCCCGACACCCCGGACCATGCATATCCGCTGCATAGAAGCGTGAGAAACAGTATCGTCGTGGTTATTGGCCCCTGACGATTAGAACGGCGTAGTCTCATAACGGTTATTGATTCCTAGTGTACAGGTCCATGGTTTCGAATTGATCTGCGAGCGTTCCATCTGCGTTTTTAGCCTGACGGAAGTGTCAACTGCCGCCTCGCGCTGAACATCCCCGGTGTTGACCTTGGAACATAACGGATGTCAGTGCCCAGCCAACGGCACTGTTCTTCGAGCTGCATTTTTAGCGAGTGTCAAAACAAACGATAGCAGCGGGACCTTTCTGAGACATGACATATAGATTACAAACCTGTCATATACCAAAATACCAAGGACTATCTGCGACACCACTAAGGGGCGGCCTTCAGAGTTTACATCTAAGGGGTACTACCGGATGATTGGAGAGTTTTTCTCAGTCAGCGAACAACAACTGAGCGTAGCCAACAAAGCTCACAACGCCCTGGTTAAGCCGGGCATCACTTATGGGGCGGCATTTTGTGGCAGCTGAAAGGGATATGATCGGCGTTGTCCTTTACATTCTGATCCACAAACCGATAGTAGTCTTCTTTGAATCGGTTCCACCAATCCTGACTGACCTCGATATCGTATTTTTGGAGGATCTCCTCGATACAATCTATGCAAGTTCTCGAAGCGTCATAGGCAACGTCAATAACGTTTGATTTATCATTAAAAGACACAGCGTCCAGACCGTAGATTTCATCTATTTCTGCGATAGCATCATTGATACGATCCACGTTGGTCGTGACGACCTTGAGGTGGCGCACCACCAGATTCGTTTCCGACACACCCAGTCGATGTTGCTTTTTCTTCATGCCAGCTTCCTTCTCTAATTGAAATGGCGTGTGATAGCTATGTGATCATTGTTGATTCGAACTTGTAGCAGATAGCCTCGAATACCGGGGGATCCATGCTGGGGTGCTCGTCATATATTGTCGATACGCATGCCCAAACTCATCGATAGCTGATTGCTCTTCACGTTTGGCTAACCTGACATAAACGACTACCAGAATTGGGAACATAAGCAGTGTGGGAATTGTCGGCCACTGCAACAGAAAACCAAACATAATCAGAATAAATGCAACATACTGTGGGTGGCGGCATCGAGCATACCAGCCTGATGTCGCAAGAGTACCGGCCTGCTGTGCTGCATGAAGCACTCTCCACGCTGACGATAAAAGAAAGAAACCCATTACGATGATAATGTTGCTCGCAATATGGAATACACCGAAATGTGCGTTCCCCCCTAAACCCAACAACGAATGCAACAAGTGCCCATTCTCGTGCGCAAGAAAATTGACCGTAGGGTAATTATCAGCCAGCCACCCTGAAAGGAAGTAAATGGTTAGTGGAAAACCGTACATCTCAGTAAACAGGGCCACTACGAATGCCGAAAAAGCCCCAAGGCTTTTCCAGTCACGACTGGTTTTTGGTTTGGTAAAGCTGAAAGCAAAGAAAATAAACACTGCCGCGTTCAGTATCACCAGTGTCCACATTCCATACGCTGTATCTTCGTGCATTTTTCTACCCGAATGTTGTTTGCGACTTAGTCGCGATGAGATTGATTTCGGCCCTCTTCAAGCCCTCGCTGATAAGCCTCCTTTTCGACCGCTTGTCGTTTTTTCATAGCGTGCGGAGCTGTCATTTCATGTTCTCCTCCGGCGTCATGGTTATGTCCCCGGTGCATGAAGAAATGCATCAATGGACACAGCAGGATCAGGAAAAAGGGTAACGACTGAAAAATGTGGACCCTATGTTCCGCAAACAAGAAAAACGTTGCGACTCCAATCATGACAAGCGCTGCCATACCCTTCGGCCCACTCCAAAGATTGCTCTGATTAGACATTATCTCCTCCACTTTTTGCGTCAATCTGCGGCAATATTGACTTTCAACTATGAGATACGCCACCCTGAAAGCTGCTAGGGGTACTGCACATATCAAGTTACCTTGATCACGCCGCGGTACATTTTCATCTGGCAGTGGAAGTCGTATTCACCTTTTTCAAGTGCCGGAAGATCTACTCGTTGAAGCTGATCAAGAGGTAGGTCAACACTAATCTCCAGATCCGGCAGCACCACTACTTCAGAGCACAGTGACGCGTCCTTGCGCAGGAAGTGCAGTACGGACGGCTCCTTCGCTGGCAGAGAGATACGCGAGGGAGAATAAACACCGTTCTCGATGAGGATCACAGTATCTGAATCTGAGACTGTAGAATCACTTGGTTTGTAGAGCCAAAACCACCAGACGATAACAGCAATCAAAGCAACACCAACAACATTCACCATCAGCATCAGCTCAACCTCCTCAGTGTTCCTGCGCTTTGAAGAAGCGCAATCTGTTGGCATTCGTAACGACAGTTAGCGATGAAAAAGCCATCGCGGCCCCTGCTATGACAGGGCTCAGTAGTACGCCAAAGAACGGGTACAACAAACCCGCAGCAAAGGGCACTCCTGCTGCGTTGTAAATGAAAGCGCCAAATAGATTTTGCTTGATATTTCGCAACGTCGCCTTACTAACAGCTGTTGCATCTGCAAGACCATGCAAAGAGCCTCTCATCAGCGTGATGTCCGCACTTTCTATAGCGACATCCGTACCGGTGCCGATAGCAAATCCAACGTCGGCCATTGCCAACGCCGGCGCATCGTTAATACCATCTCCCGTCATTCCAACTATCTCACCCTGTCTTTGTAGTTCGGAGACCTTGTCGGCCTTGTCCTGCGGAAGTACCTCTGCAAAGAACTCTGTGATACCCACTTTGTCAGCAACCGCCTGGGCGGTTTCACGATTGTCTCCTGTTAACATCACCACGCGAATGCCGTTGTGCTGCAATCGTTTGATCGCCTCGACAGAATCATTCTTAAGCGGGTCTGCAACGGCGATAATGGCAATGAGTTGGTCTTCAACCGCAAAGTACATCGGTGTTTTTGCGTCTTTCGCATAGTTTTGCGCAGTTTCTCTATGAGAAGCCACGGCGATACTGTTATCGCGCATCAGTTTCTCGTTCCCAAGTAGCAGACGTCTGCCATTAACTTCTCCCTGTACGCCGTGCCCGGCAACCGCATTAAATTTGCTGACGGAGCGTAGCTTGAGACCCTTTCCTACAGCAGAATCAACGATGGCTTCGGCTAGCGGATGCTCGGAACCCGACTCCAGACTGGCAATAAGAGCCAACACCTCGTTCTCGTCATCTCCTCCTGTCAGCTCGATATCAGTGACGGTTGGCGACCCCTGAGTAATTGTTCCTGTTTTATCGAGTACCATTGCAGTTATCTTCGAAGCGGTCTGCAATGCCGCTCCATTTCGAATCAGAACGCCGGCCTCTGCGGCCTTTCCGACCCCGACCATCACCGACATTGGCGTGGCGAGACCGAGTGCGCACGGACAAGCAATAATCAGTACAGTAGTTGCTGAGACGATGGCAAAGGCAAGCGCAGGTTCCGGTCCAAAATTGAGCCACGCCATGGCACTTAGCACGGCAATGATCATAATGATCGGGACGAAGTAGCCTGATATCACATCAGCTAAACGCCCTATCGGCGGTTTGGAATTTTGGGCGCGCTTAACCATGCTAATAATCTGCGCCAACGCAGTATCTTTACCGACTCGTGTGGCTCTGAACAAGATCGATCCAGATTTATTCAAAGTGCCTGTGACAACCTGATCTCCCACGTCTTTTTCAACGGGCATAGGCTCTCCTGTCAGCATCGATTCGTCTACGGAGGTGTGACCTTCCACCACTTCACCATCTACAGGAACTTTTTCTCCTGGTCTTACGCGTACGATATCGTCGAGTAAGACCTGATCAATGCTAATGTCTGTCTCCTGCTCATCTCTGATCACTCGGGCGGTCTTCGCCTGAAGGCCGATAAGTCGCTTGATAGCTTCAGAAGTGCGGCCTCGTGCTTTTATCTCCAAGGCAAGCCCCAGGTTGATCAGACCGATAATCATCGCCGTCGCTTCGAAGTACACATGCCTGGCCATATCGGGTACAACAGCAGGGAAAAAGACTACAACCATCGAGTAAGCCCATGCTGTTCCCGTTCCCAGAGCGATCAGCGTGTCCATATTCGCTGAGTGGTTTTTGAGCGATTGCCATGCGCCTACATAGAAATGTCTACCGGAAAATATCATCACACCCAGCGTTAACAGCCCAATAATCGCCCAAGCGACACGCTCACCGCCTGTCGAGACAGTCATTTCACCGACGACAATACTGTAGATCATCAGGGGCACACCTAGTATGAGCGCGATTGTCATTTCGCGCATCAGACGTTTGTAATATGCCAGCTCTGCTTGTTCTTTCTGTTTCTCTGACTCATCTGTTGAGTCTTCTTCTATACGTTTCGCCTGGTAACCCGCCGCTTCGACCGCTGCAATAAGCTGCATGCTGTCCACGTTTCCTTCCACCAAGACCGATCTATCAGCAAAGTTCATTTCAGCGGTGACAACGCCCGGGACTCTTCGAAGCGCGCCCTCAATCTTGGTGACACAGCTGGCACAGCTTGCCCCCAATATGGCTAGTTCTATAGGGCTGGCTTTCGATGTCCCCCCGTCGGATCTGGTGACATCGCTTACTTGGGGGTGATCGTGGAGTTCTCGACTGGACATAAATTCCTCAATCTCTCACTGGCTTACTCAATAAAATATCTATCATTGTTCGGCTCGCGCCGCAATCAATGGTGTCCCACAACGGCACGCTTGCGTGCGGTAATAATTTCGTACTGCTCCAATGTAAGCGCAGGCAATTGCTCCAGAAATGCCACCATCGCCCAGATACGATTATCGTCATGCGTAAGACCCCACGCTGGCATGCCCGAGGCTTTGATCCCATGCTTGATGATCCAGAAACGGTTACGCGCACGAAGAACTGTTGCGCTATTGCCTTCGATTGCACCAGGGGCTTGCGGTGGCAACGTCAAATCTGGCGGGCTTGGGTAAAGCCCTTGACTCAGGTCAGTTTGTCTGCGACCGGGTCTCATATGACACCCTGCGCACATCTCGTTGTAATCCTGCCCTCCAGCAATAAGAAGATCGGAGCTATCCAATGGCGGAACCTGAATCGTTTTCGATCGTTTATCCACTGAATTATTCCTTAGAGTCTCGAGTGCCCAGAAGGTCAACCGACTGTGGGGTTGGTCAGCGCCTATGTTGTAGTATCCCGAAACCAGAAAAGCAGACACTGCGCCTCCGGTAATTAAAAGCGCTGCGAGCGCATACATTAGGATTCGAGACATACTGAAAACCTCATTCTGGCGGGATATCCACTACTGAAATGAATTGGAGGACACCCAATGGAATGTCTACGTGTATATCGGACTATCAAACTAGCGGGATTCGCTCTGTTCGACAGAAGTCTCATAGTTTCCGCTGTGAATTTCCTCGGTGCTAGATGCTTCTTTCATCTCGGAGTGATGCTCGTTTCCGGTAATCACTCGCTCACATTGCTTTGAGATCGCCTGTGCTACCAGTTCGCTCGTCTGTGTATCAATGGACTCATCCATGCTGGAGCAATCAAGCACATCCGCGCCAACCCTATGTTCAGATGGTTCATGGGCAGCCACTGAGATCTGAAAAAATAAACCAACTAGCGCGATGATCAGTGTGCCAGTCACATTTTTCAAACTCTTCATCAACTGCTCTCCTGAGAAAAGGTAAAAATACATGTTGAACGGCAAGTTGTGTTTTCCTAGGGTAGAGAATAACCCGCCAACGTTTGCCGTTGGATGACGCAACCATTACAAACCTGTAATTTTCGAGTAATCTTACTGAAGGTATTACTAAAGTAATCTAGACGTGACTCTTTAGTATCGGTGAATGATGCTGAGACAACATACCGGCAATCCACCTTCGGAGATTTCTTAATGCGTCTACTGGTCATAGAAGATGAACCCAAAACTGGCGACTACCTGTTTAAGGGGCTAACTGAAGCGGGATTCATAGTGGACTTGGAGCGCAATGGACTTGACGGGCATCACGTGGCGATGACGGAGAGTTTTGACCTCATTATTCTGGATGTCATGCTCCCGGATGTCGATGGTTGGCGTATCGTTCGATCGCTAAGGGATTCGAACCAGGAAACGCCGGTTCTGTTCTTGACTGCGCGCGATAGCGTGGATGATAGAGTGAAAGGCTTGGAACTCGGAGCGGATGACTATCTTGTTAAACCTTTCGCTTTTGCCGAACTTCTTGCCAGAGTTCGCACCTTACTGCGACGCAGCATTTCATCGTCCGTTGTCGAACATCTAGAAGTGGCAGATCTAGTGCTAGACCTACCCCGGCGTCGAGTGACTCGCGGTGGAAAGCGTATCAACCTAACGAACCGAGAATTTTCTCTTTTGGAGTTGTTAGTGAGGCGCCGCGGAGAAGTGCTGCCACGTTCCTTGATTGCCTCTCAAGTGTGGGATATGAATTTCGATAGCGACACGAACGTTATTGATGTCGCCATAAGGCGCCTGCGAATCAAAATTGACGAACCCTATACTCCAAAACTGATCCATACCGTGCGTGGTATGGGCTATCAACTGGATGTTATGAGTGAAGATTAGCAACGTTAGATGGCAGCGAGTCTCTCTTGCCGCCAGGGTCAGCATACTCGTGGGCGTCACGTTTGTGTGTTGTGTACTGTTGTTAGGTGTCTTCGTCCAAAACTCGATCAGCCGGCATTTTATGGCGCAGGATCTTGAAGAATTCAGAGTAATAACTGGCTCTGTCAACCGCGCGCTGCTCGGTGATGGGGGCGGCGGGCCAGTCGATAGTCTCGAAGAACGATTGGATCACGCAGTCGCTGGGCATCACGGCGTATTCTTCAGCGTATATGATGCGGATGGCAAGGAAGTATACGCCATGCCCGGCCCTGACTTTGAGAGTTTAGTCAGCGCTTTTCCTGACTTCGAACATACTGACATTGACCGTATTCACCAGTGGTCACAAGGTGATTCGACTTACCGCGGTACCGTCGTTGGGGCAAATAGCGATGCGAAATCACCATACAATGGATACAAGATCGTTGTAGCGTCGTCCATGAATTTCCACTTGACGTTCATTGACAAGTTCCGTGCGAAATTGTGGGGAATTCTTGGCTGCGCGAGCGTTATGATTTTGCTTATAGCGTGGTTTGTTGTTCAGTTTGCCCACAGGCCCCTGCATCGAATCAGTCAGGATATAGAAAACATTACCACAGAGAGGCTCAACCAGCGTCTTGAGCTGGATAGCATACCCGCAGACCTGCGTGAACTGGCCACATCATTCAATAGAATGATTGGACGGATTGATGACGTGTTTCAGCGACTTTCCAACTTTTCTGCTGATATTGCCCATGAGCTTCGCACGCCAATTACTAATCTAACAACACAGACCCAGGTCGCATTGAGCAAAGAGCGTCAGCCGGATGAATATCGCGAGGTATTGTACTCAAGTCTGGAGGAGTACGAGCGTATGGCGTCGATGGTCAATGACATGCTTTGGCTGGCCCAAAGTGACAACGGGATGTTAAAGCCCAACTTTGAGCCAGTGGATCCAGCTGTACAGGTATTGGAGTTATTTGATTATCTTAGTGCCTGGGCGGAAGACAGACACATATCTTTGTCATTGCAGGGCTCTTGCCCCAGTGTGCAGGGCGACAAAGCAATGCTGCGCAGGGCACTAACCAATCTTCTTACCAATGCCATTCATCACACAGAAGCTGGCACGGAAATATGTGTTCGCCTTGACTCCGATGAAGAGCATATTCATATCGCGATAGAAAACCAGGGCGACAACATTCCGAGTGAACTGCTGCCGCAAATCTTTGCGCGATTCTATCGTGTTGACCCGTCTCGGCAACGTGGCAACAGCGGTGGTCGATCTGGACTCGGGTTAGCTATCGTCCACTCCATCGTTGATATCCACGGGGGAGAAATTGAGGTCACCTCTGAAAATCAAAAGACAGTATTTACGATTACTCTACCGCTGACTTCATACACGTAGAGAAGATAAAACGTACGCGACAATACTATTGCCCATTGATGTGGAAGACTTGGTCAATCTTCTGAGGTCCAGCTACATGGGCATAAATCTCGCTTGTACCGTCAGTTTTCAGCAATAGAACATCATAGCTATCAAATCGATCGCCCATTTCCATTCCCGGGCTGCCTACTGGCATACCGGGTACCGCGAGGCCGATGGCATCGGCGGGCTTCTCCGCGAGAAATCGCTGAATTAGGGATGCCGGAACGTGTCCTTCAAAAACATAGCCACTCGCAACCGCTGTGTGACAAGATTGATACTGGGGAGCGATATCAAATTCTCTTTTGATGGATGTCATGCTTTTCCGGTTTTTGACCGCCACATCAAACCCAGTACTCTGAGCGTGATCAACCCATTTACCGCAGCAACCGCATGAAGCTTGCTTGAAAACTTCCATCTTCACGGGTTCGCCGACTGTCACGTTTGCTGGCGCTACCTCCTCTTCTGAACATGCCGCTACCAGGCTAAGTAGCATTATCGAAACTATCGATACACTTTTCCATCCAATACTATATGACACGCTGCTTCCTCTTTTGTTACATCCTGCCAGGGACCTTGATTGCTGCTAAAGCAAAATTTCGCCTGAGCACAACGCACCTGTCTGACCCCATTTTGGATCCACCACATTTCTGAAAATAGCCCACAACCTGCACCTGTCGTTTCTCTCGGATGGCTGGGAACTTCAGTAGCAATGCGTTAAACAAAGTTTATTAGAGTGGCGATGACCATTGGATGACCTAGACATTACAAAGCGGTAAAGTTTGCGCGGACTGCTTAGCATAACTGGGCTACTCCTGCGACCAGTCACTTTACTCATCTACCGTTACTCTGCTGAGCAATCATCTATCCGGCAGCGCGTATGCCACCAAGGCGTCACCAATCGGCGTTCCCATAAAATGGTGTCCACCAGCCATGATGACTACATACTGTCGTCCATGATGTTCGTAGGTCATCGGCGTCGCTTGTCCGCCAGCTGGCAAAACATCTGTCCAAAGCGTTTTTCCGGTTCTCAAATCAATGGCCCTGAACAGGTTGTCCGTCGCGGCGGCAATAAAGACCAAGCCGCTTGACGTTACGATAGGTCCGCCATTATTGGGCGTACCAATATCAAACGGCAGTAGCGACGGAATCCCAAATGGACCGTTCCGCCGCGCTGTGCCCAGGGGACGATCCCATAATGTCTTACCGCTAGTGAGCTCAATGGCGCGAATACCACCGTAGGGCGGCTCCTTACACAGCAACCCCGTGAATGGCATACGCCAACCAGCATTCACATCGATTGCGTACGGGGCCCCTGCCTGCCTGGCCAATGATGTTTCTGCTGTACCTCTCTTTTCTCCAGACAGTTTTCGGTCTGCGACTGCACGGGGTACAAGACGATTATAGTTTGGCATATCATTGTAGTTTGCGACGATAACGCCGCGTGCACTATCTACGGCAACGCCGCCCCAATCCGATCCTCCGTTGTACCCAGGATATTGTATCCAATGTCGCTTACTGGTTGGCGGGGTGTATATGCCGTCATAGGCGGCCTTCCTGAACTGAATGCGGCAGATCATCTGATCAATTGGTGACATGCCCCACATATCCCGCTCTCTCAACGGCGGTTTTGCTAGCGTATGATAAATAGAGAATGGCTGAGTTGGCGCTCGCTCGTCAGGTTCCACACCACCGCCTGGAACAGTGCGAGAGACTACGTCCGTTAACGGTTCGCCCGTGCGTCGATCAAGCACATATATGTCACCTTGCTTAGTTGGCAATATTATGGCCGGCGTTGGTCTATTTCCATCTTCGTCCGCAAAATCGATAAGTGACCCCTGAGCACCCAGATCGTAGTCCCAGACATCAATGTTGACGGTACGAAAGTGCCACACAGGTTTGCCCGTTGTCACATCGAGCGCTACCAAAGCCGTAGAATATGTATCTTCTGCCTCAGTCCGATCGGAACTGAGATAATCACCCGCCGAGTTGCCCATAGGCATATAGACGAGGCCCAGCGCTTCATCACCGGAGGCTGTGGTCCACATATTGGGAGTACCGCGCGAAAACTGGCCCGACTCGGGTCGACTACCTAGATCCGGCCGGTTCATATCCCAGGCCCAGAGGTGTTCGCCGGTCTCTGCATCAAAGCCCTGCAGGACGCCCGAAGGTGCGGTTAAACTGACACCATCCAGAACCTGATGCCCGGTCACGATAACCCCCTGAATGATAGTTGGAGCAGATGTCATCGACACCATGCCTGGCTCGACTGTCCCCATACCCACAGTAATGTGCGCTTGGCCATTGTCTCCAAAATCAGTGCAGGGCCGCCCGGTCTTCGCGTCAACCGCAATCAGGCGACCGTCCAATGTGCCCTCAATGATCCGCGCTGCGCACGCTACCGATGGACCTTCCTCTTCGCCACCGGGCTCACCCACTTCAAAATAGGCAACACCGCGACAGGCGGCCGTGTAGGGAATAGATTCCTGAGCTACTTTTGGATCGAAGCGCCATTTTTCCTCCCCGCTACCGGGGTCGAGAGCAATGAGGGTGTTGGTTGCGGTACAAAGATAGAGGCTGTCGCCGACCTTCAATGGAGTGGTTTCAGCGCCATATTTGCTGTCGGCCGGATCGCCCTGTGGCAGGTCGCCGGTGTTAAATACCCAGGCTCTTTCAAGCCGATCTAAATTATCTGGGGTGATTTCAGCGAGTGGTGAAGCGCGTCGCGCGGCATAACTGCCGCCGTAGGCCGGCCAATCTACGCCGGTAGTCAGCAGCGAAGGGTCGGCATGAACGGCTGCAGCAGACGGCAGGCTGTGCAGCGTGCGTTCCTGCTGCGCCGTGCTACCGTAAAACAGCACGGTGCTAGCGCCCGCGAGTAATAATCCAAGGACGACCACCACTGCGACTCCAGGCCCAAACAGCGGTTGTTCAAGCCGGGGCGCAACGAGCACGACCAGTGCCATCAGTATGGCGGGGCCGAACAGACGGGGCAACAGCGCCCACACTGAGCCGTCGGCCTCATAGAATGACCAGATGATGATGGCGACGAAGACCGCAGCATATACAATGGCACCCGTCGACTGGCCGCGAAACAAATACAAACCGGCGACCAACAGACCTATGCCTTGGAAAACATAGAAAGGCGAACCGCCGAGCGCCAACAGATAGACGCCCCCAGCGGCCAACACGGCGCCCAGTGCGAAAATGAATGCCGCCAGCACCTGGGCGAACACAGGTAACTGTATTGATCGTTGGCTTCTCGTTTCCATCGTCGACTCCTTAAGCGATTCTCGTTCGGGCGAGTGGATCAACTGCAAAGCCTGCTTTGTGGTAGCAAGGGCAATATCAATCGCCAGCGATGTTCATTGCACCTACTGAGAGGGCTGCGTCCCAACATTGCCGTGCACCCAGCGAAAAACCAACGACGCCGACAATGTAATGCACATGAAACCGTTGAAGGCTTCAAATCCTGCAATAAAGCGCAAGTGACCAGTGGGGAAGACTTGTCCGAGGCCGAGCGTCGTAAAACTGACCAGCGAGAAATAGAACGTATCCATTGCCGTCATACCCACAGACTGTTCGAAAGAACCGAGGCCCAGCCATTCACCGAGCGCGAATCCAATCGCATACAATCCGACCTGTGTGATGTGAAGAATTCCGAGCGTCCAGCACAGCACGATGAACTCAACGCCGCTGCTGCCCGTTAGCCGGGTGGCAAGAAGACGAGCGACATAACAGTGCCCAGCAAGCGTTACCGTGAACAGTACGGACGTAATCAGTAGTGCGACTGTCATCGAAGTTCCAGGCCAACACCGAACGGTGGCTCGATCACGTCATAGTCCCGAGAACCGAATAGCTCATGGCTGAAGCTTGCCTTTAAACGGTGGCACCGGCCGCGCTTCAGCTGCTTCTACGGTAGAAGCAGGCCCATTTTTCTGTATGTCATCGATTAGCCACTGCATCTCCTTAATCTCACGCCGCTGCGCCTTGATGATCCCGTCAGCCAACTCACGTACTCGTAGGTCATCAATCTCCGCCCGCTCGCTTGTCAGAATTGCAATCGAGTGATGAGGAATCATTGCCTTCATCCAGGATTGGTCCTGAATTGTGTCCTGACTGCGAACCAGGTATAACGCGAGTGCGAACAGCAAAGTACTGCCTACGTAGATACTGATATTGCGCGCCGTGTTGCTGTACATCTGGAGCATAAAGCTCAACATCACGATGGCCATCGCTGCCCCCATGTACAGTGCCATATAGAAGCGCGTTTCGCTCCAGAAGACATGTTCTACCGAGTAGGAATTAAGATACATAAGCGCTAGCATGACGGCCGTTGAAGTCCCGATCATGGCAGCAAAATTGCCATATTTAGATGCGTTCTCTTTCATGGTTAGTAGCTCCTTATTCAACTTCCTACAAATCAATCGTCGCTTCTTTCGGCCCGCAACACATGCAGCGCACCTTGCTTCAATTCATTGTGCGAACATCCACAATGCCATACCCACCATCATGAGATTTTCAGTCAGCGAGATGAAACCTAGCGGGACATTGCTACCCCCGCCGACGCAAGCACATTTGAGCTCCCGTCGATCAATGTAAACGGCCTTGACCACTGACACAGCACCGATGGAGCCTATAAACAACGCTGTGGCCGCTACCACAGGCGTCAACACACCTGCAATCATTCCGAGCCCGGCGAATGCCTCGGCAAAGGGATAGACATAGGCGTACCGAACGACACGACGAGCCAGCAAGTCATAGGTGATGAATTGGTTGGAGAAGCGCACAAGATCCTGCAGCTTCAGGATTGCAAGCACGCACATGCTGAAGGCAATAAACCACTCGAGGGCGCGCACTTCGAACAATTCGCCAGTCGATACCCAAGTGGCTGCCAGCGCCATCAGCAAGGTTACACAGAAGACAGCCACAACGGGTTGGTAGCTTACGCCCTCCGATTCTTCACTTTTCAAATCGAAATGTTCACGCAGACTGTCATAGCCTCCGATACGCTTTCCATCGATGAAGACCTGTGGCGTTGTCTCTACACCATGTTCTTCCTGAAAGGCATCGGTTTCCGCGCGCGACGTCAAATGACGATCGTCCACGGTGAAACCACGGCGCTTTAGAAGGTCCTTGGCCTTTAACCCGAAGGGGCAAATATGGTCGTCCGTAACCATCCGATAAACTTTGGCATTCATCATTTTTCGTTACTCGTTGTATCGCGTGCTATCTTGGTTAGCTCTTCTGGGCAAGCTGACGATGTTGATCATGCGATACGAACGTACTCCTCGGCGATACGTTAGGTTGTTCACCAGGTAATCGGCCCTGATCTACCTGTGCTCAATATCTCGCAGGCGCTGTTAGTTGTCGCTATGATCAACCTCTCCTTCTGGCCACTACTGGTCGATCAACGCTGACTGGTGCTCCATCATCTGCTGCATCATTATTTGCATCATGTTCATGCGTTCTTGCATCGAATCCTGACGATTCTGCATTGACTGCATTCGCTGACATTGTGCGTCGTCTGCTTTGCAATCCATTGCCATCATCTTGTTCTGCATCGCATTGGGCGACATTCCTTCTTTTTTTGACTGGTCCATCTTGCCCATCATCATCATGCCTTCTCGCATGCTATTCATATGCTGCTGCATTAGCTCTCGACGTTTCTTTGGATCCTCCGCTGCTTCTATTGCTTTCATCTGCTCCTGCATCGTCTGCATGTGCCCGTGCATCTTTTGCATCTTTTGTGCCATGGGCGTGTCCGCCGCATGCGCATGCTGCGCAGCCCACGCAGTTGCGCCGAATGCAATAGAGATACCAAGTGCAAAAAGCTGAATGAGTCTGTTCATTTCTATTTCTCCTGTTAATAGCGTCTGCAGGCGCTGTGAATAATGTTCATCGTCCGTTGACGTATCTGGAGCCTTCACGATTCCGCATAATCCCACTAGAACCAGGCCCGAATCCCAACAACAAACGAGGTCACCGAGACTGGCTCGCCTTCTTGTTGTGAGAAGTCCGCTGTATCCCCGTAGCTCTTCTCCCAGGACACGCCAATGTAGGGCGCAATTTCCCGTTTAAATTCGTAACGCAGGCGTATACCCAGTTCGGTGCTGTTGAGGCCACTTCCCAAACCCAACTCTGGAACGTCTGACGCGGCGGCATTGATCTCTAGCCGCGGCTGCAGCACCATCCGCTGCGTTACGCGAAGATCATATTCCGCCTCAATCCGCGCAGTTACGTCACCTTCGTCACTGACAAACAACGCGCTGTCCCATTCGAATTCGTAGGGCACCACGCCTTGCAGACCAACAACGAGGTGCGATCGTTCTGGCTCTGGCTCAAAGTCATGCCGGACCCCAACCTGCCAATCCCAAAACGCTGAAAAACGACGACTGAAGAGCAACTGAAGTTCGGCACTCTCGGGAGACGCGCCCTGCTCCCCTTCACCTTCTGCCTTAACCCACAGGCGGTTGTAATCGCCGCCGTACCAGCCCTGTACATCCCAGACGTAGGTGTCTACCTCGTCGGCGTAACGGGCTTCCAGGCGATCACTAAGCACCATCCCATACAGCTTATCGGGGATAGGGTTTGGCCAGTCTGCTGGCGTTCCGGCGGGCTCGTAGCTCCAGGCCCGCGTGGCCGCAAGAAGGGCGACAACCGGAACCAGTAGATTTCTTGACTGCATTATCATCTCCCTTTAGCTGACTCGAACCACACGGAACATACCCATTTCCATGTGATAAAGAAGATGACAATGAAACGCCCACCGCCCTGGTGCATCTGCCGAGATCAGCGCCGACACCCGACTCGCCGGCATCAGGTTTATGGTGTGCTTTCGAGGTATATTTTCGCCGTGGCCGTTCTCGAGCTCCATCCACATGCCGTGCAGGTGAATCGGGTGATTCATCATGGTGTCGTTTACCAGGGTCAATCGCAGCCGCTCACCGTAATGGAACTCGATGGGGCCGCCGACTTCATGAAACTGCTTGCCATCAAATGACCACATATATCGCTCCATGTGGCCTGTCAGATGCAGCTCTATTTCACGCTCCGGAGCGCGGGTATCGAAATCGTCATCACGTCGTCGCAGGTCGTTGTACGCCAGGACTCGGTGATCGACATCAGCCAAACCGGTGCCAGGCTCGCCCAATCGGTTGCGCTGAACCTGAGCGATACTGATATTGCCAGCGCCATGGGTATCAGGCCCGTGCCGCGCAATGATAGGCCCAGCCATTGCTGTGGCAGGCATGCCCCCATGAGACATGCGTTTATGAGAATTACCCTCGTTGACCATCATGGAATCGCCATGTCCATCGTGCCCCATCTTACTGGCGGGAGAAGCCCTTCCAACGGGCTCTTCCGACATGGCCATGCTATTCATACCCTCCCCAGCCATACCGGCCATCCCCATGTCCACCATGGTCAACAGCGGTCGCTTACGCAGTTCAGGCACAGAGGCTTGCGCACTAGGCCTCGTGGCCAGCGTTCCTGCGGCATAGCCGCTGCGGTCCATGGACTCAGCCATCACGGTGTAGGCATCTTGTGAACCGGGTTCAACAATGACGTCATAGGTCTCTGCCACACCGATCTGGAACTCGTCGATGTCTACCGGCTCGACATTCTGCCCGTCTGCAGCCACTACCGTCATCGCCAAACCAGGAATCCGCACGTTGAAATACGACATCGCCGAGGCGTTGATAAAGCGCAGCCTCACTCGTTCGCCGGGTTTGAATAGGCCCGTCCAGTTGCCAGCCGGATGTAGGCCATTCATCAAGTAGGTATAGGTTGCGCCTGTGATATCCGCAATATCGGTGGGCATCATGCGCATTTTGTCCCAGGCAAGCTTCTTGGCCCAAGCTTCACTTGCTGACATGTCATCGGTGCCGTACAGATCAGTCAGCGTGAATTGCTGGTAATTGTAGTAGTCGCTCATTTTTTTGAGCTTGGCCAACACATCGTGCGGATCTTCAAAAGTCCAGTCCGACAGCACCACCACATAGTCACGCTCAGTGCTCACAGGCTCAGGCGAATCGGCATGAATCACAAGTGGCCCATAAACGCCCGATTGTTCCTGCAACCCACTGTGGCTGTGGTACCAGTAGGTGCCGCTCTGCTTAACGGGGAAGCGATACTGGAATGTAGTGCCGGGATCAATGCCGGGAAACGCGACGCCCGGCACGCCGTCCATTTCAAAAGGCAGCAATATTCCGTGCCAGTGAATGGAGGTTGCGTGGCGCATGTGATTGGTGACGTTTAGAACAACATCGCGTCCCTCCTGCCACTGCAGAAGCGGACCAGGCACACTGTCATTAATTGTCATAGCTGTGCCACGACCACCGGCAATGTCGAAAGACTGTTCGCGAATGTCCAGGTCGAAGACCAGCGGCTGGCCATCATCGCCTGAGCCAAGATCGTCCACCTGCATGTTACGCGCCCAGGCGGGAAGCAGGGCATCAATTGCCAACAAGGCACTGGCGGTGCCTGCCTTTCTTAGAAAGCCACGGCGTCCCTTAATAGATTCCAAAGTCATCCTTTCCTCAGCTTATGTCTATCGATACTTGCCTTAACCCACGCTGCAATCTCCGTGCCATACTATTGTGCGCCCTACTACCCACTTAGCCTGTTCTGGACAGACTACAAACATGTAATAGTTGCAGCGTTTTTTGTAAAATTCTCCCCGCGTGGGTGAAGCCCTTCAGCACTTTGCCATTTACACATAGGACCACTGGCCCGTCGTCTGTGCTTCTATATCTACCCCAAAACACTGGCATGATGATTCCGTTAGTCGCCTGTTTTTATTGAGACTGAATCCCGGCCGTCTGTGGTCTTGGGTCATTTTCTGTTTTTACCATTCCGGCAGCACGTGAAAACCAGACCAGACAAAAAGCGCGTCAAGACCGAGCCTGCGCCTTGGTGACAGGTTGAAAACGACATCAGTACCTGAAACCATTCAGAACTTATAACTCACGCCGAGTATTCCAAGTTTCGAGGAGTGTTCATACTTGGTCACCGCCTCATCTAGATCAGCAAAGGGTTCCGGATTCTCGAGCAAAAAGGCGTCTGGCAGTCGCACGATAACGAGCCAGCATATGGCCTGACATGGGAGAGAAAACCGACTCTCTTCTGCCCGAGTCTTTTTGCTGCTAAACGGGAGCGTGGCACCAAGCAGCTATCAGAAGATACACGGACTACTCTGTCAGACGAATGACTGGCAGATGACATATTTGTAATGATCACGTCACATCAATGACAGTCATCCCCTGCTAACGTTTATTTAGGCAGGCTGTGAACAGCGCGTGTTGGCGAAAAACTAGCGGAGGTACGATTTGAAAGACTCTATTCTGATAGTCCTTACAGCGTTTGTGTTTTTGTATTCATTGGGAACGTTTGCAGATGGGGACGCGTCTAGTTTTCAGCAGAATCTTGATTTGAAAATACTTGAGATGGAAGCGCTTGTAACCGAAATTGAACAACAGCCTGACGGTTGGGAACTTCGATCTATCATGCAAAAACATGCACAACTTATGGAAGCAAGCGCTCAACTTGCATCGGAGGCAATCGAAGCTGAATACAATCACGGAGCTGTATGCTTGAAGCGAACAGCTGGCGAAGGAACTACAGAAGCATGTTGTAAATCAGAAAACCTTCAAAGATCCTGGAACCGATTGCTCATAGTTCTATTACGACACACAATTCAGAGACAGAATATTATTCTGGAAAAAAACGGAGTCTTCAAATAAGCAGGCCGCTTCTGAACTGCGTTCACATGGTGGCAGGAATATCCATACGGCGGAACGGCATGCAGAAAGAAGGTACACAACTTGCGATTAGCGGCCTACACTGGAAACGTGCGCAGCAGTTATGTATCTGACAATAATCACATCAGATGGTTACCGATGGCCTCACGAGGTGCATGGTCTTTTCACGCGCCTCCCTGCGCAGTAGAGCTCTTTAGCTGCACAACGCAATATGTGAGGAGCCCGAAACCGATTCTGCTGTTTGGATCTCTATGCGTTTCTACGCTGAAGATGGTCTATCATTGCAACCGGAGAATTTATGTCTGAAGAAGAAAGTAGAACAACTCAGTACGCAGAAGATAGCCTGACACTAGCTGGAACTGTAATGCTCGGAACGGGCGTTATGATAGGCGCCGGCATTTTCGCCCTTACCGGTCAAATGGCGCAGATGACGGGAGCTCTGTTCCCGCTGGCGTTTTTGGCCGCGGCCGTGATCGTTGGCTTTAGCGCCTATTCGTACATTAAGATTTCAAACGCTTATCCCTCCGCCGGCGGCATTGGCATGTATCTTCACAAAGCCTACGGAGACCGTTTACCGACGGCCTTTAACGCGTTGCTGATGTATTTCTCTATGGTGATCGCACAGAGTTTTTTGGCGCGTACGTTCGGCGCCTACACCATGCAGCTTTTCGGTGGTGACGAGAGCGGGATGATGGTGCCTATCCTCGGCGTATTACTCATTCTTACAGCCTTTTTTATTAATCTCTCAGGTAATCGACTGATCCAAGGTGTAGCCTCGTTTATCGGTGTCTTGAAAATTGCAGGAATACTCATTTTCGGCCTGGTTGGAATCTGGATCGCTGACAACCTTTCAGTCGACTTTTCAACCCCAGGAGACGCTGGAACCATTGGCAATTTTTTGGGTGCTACGGCACTTGGCATACTGGCTTTCAAGGGCTTCACAACAATTACCAACAGTGGCTCGGAGGTACAAGACCCCAAACGGAACGTGGGTCGCGCCATCGTGATTTCCATTGCAGCGTGCGTGGTAATTTACACGCTGGTCGGTTTTACCGTTGCGAGCAATCTTTCACTGGCTGAAATCATCGAGACAAAGGATTACTCTCTAGCCGCCGCCGCTCGGCCCGCACTGGGCGACTACGGCGTTTGGTTCACTGTGGCTATCGCCATGATGGCCACCGCTGGCGGCATTCTGGCCAGCATTTTTGCGGTCTCGCGCATGCTGGCCATGCTGACTGAAATGAAGCTGGTTCCCCACAGCCACTTTGGCATGTCTGGCAGCATCCAGAAGCATGCTCTAGTCTACACCGTGGTTCTTGGCCTTACACTGACCGCATTCTTTGATCTCTCTCGCATTGCGGCGCTGGGTATCGTGTTCTACCTGATAATGGACATTGCTATTCATTGGGGGGTTCTTCGTTACTTGCGCGAGGACATCAAGGCCAATGTCTGGGTACCAACAACGGCAATCCTACTGGACCTGATTGTGTTGGGCGGTTTCCTTTGGGTGAAGCTGAATACCGATCCATTCGTAATTGGAGTCGCTGTCGCGGTTATGATCCTTATCGCCGTAGTAGAGTTGATTTTTCTGAACTCCAAACCAGAGAAGCATGAAGGCCATGAACATGGCAAATAATTTGCATCCTGAAAGCGCCGTAACGCTCGGCAGCTAGCGTACCGCGTGGCAACACAACTATTGAGTAATCGAGGACAGATCGACTATGGAGATTCGAACATTTTGTGACCTCATCGAATGGACACGTATACTGCATGAGAAATTGGCAAAATGCCTGGCGCATTGCGCCCCGCTTCACAGCGACGAACGCGCATCTTTTCTACTCAAGTATCTCGCATCACATGAAGTCGAAATGGAACAAATGGTTGCTGAGTTTCAACGGCAGGCCGATCCCAATGCCGCGAGCACTCATGTTTACGACTACGTGCCGCACGACTCAGTTACAACGCATCTGGAGTGCGATGATCATTACGCCAAACTTGATGCTGCTGCGATTAGCGCTGAAGTCTTTGATTTTCACGAGCAAATCAACAGCCTTTACCAAACACTCGTCGGGAAGGCAGAAATTCGATCAGCCGCAGACCTTGTAAAATCGCTTCTGGATATGGAAGTCGAACAAACCAAACGGCTGGTCCGACAGGTAGAACGAATGAACGATCTGTAGCCAGGAAGACGTTTTTAATTGTTGCGAGTATCAAGCCGCGTGACGACATCGATCAGTGTCGGCCGGATTGAGAGCAGCTCAATTTTTAAGGAGCAACGGCGCAAATCCCCCGCCCGGTGTACGAAAATTGGTGGTCTGTCCTCGATAAAGTCTTGCAGCCGCCAGAAACACTGCCCCACGATAGGTATAGAACCGTACGTCGACCTTAAGTTGTTTCGGTTCGCCATCGACCAGAACCCGGCGCTCGGAAGGCGGCACATAAGCCTGGGCAACATAGTCGCTCTCGAGAATCCGGACAAAGGTATTTTTTGTAAGCTTCGCGCCACGGTACACGCCTTTACTGCCATGCCCTGCCACAGGTTTAAAAAACCACTGCCGTCGCTGCTGCCAAAGAGTCTCTGCATTCTCGGCGATGACAGGCACTGTGCGCGGAATGCCGCAGCGCAGTCGCTCGACATTGTCAGCATTTAACCCCCAAGTCTGTAGGCTCTGATGATCCGACATCACTACAAGATTGCGCTTGTCTGCAAACAGCGCATGTGTATGTGGGTTAGGGGTTATGACGGCGCTTGAGTCTAACCAGGCCGAACGTAAGGCGGCATGTTCAGGTGCTTCCAGCCCGAAATCCACCAAGCGGTTGTAAACCAGATCGAGTCGTTTGCTTCCGTCGTACAACGCGCCTGATTCATACCTGACATCGGACGGGGAAAGAATGACGGTATCAATGCCACTATTGAGTAATAGCTGCCGTGCCAATAGGAACTCAGGATAAAGATATTGCGCGGCAGGCTGTTCATCGATGATCGCTATACTCTGTGGCCGTCCGTTGCCGCGCTGGGCGCGCCACTCACTCTCGAACTGGGCGATGACCGATGCATCGAAACCTTCGGCCCATCCCATACTGGCGGACCCACCGCAACACTGCACTTGAGCGCGCGCCAGCAAGGCATTGAGAAACGCGCCTCCGGCGTTGGTATTAACTTCGATAAGACGGGGCCCGTCCTGGCCCAAGTGGAAATCATAGCCCATGAAAACACCCACTGGTCCAGGGTTATGTTGTGCAGTATGCGGCGCCCAGGATAGTACTTTTTGCCGATAGCCAGGCAGTGCAGCAGCGGCCTCCAAGGCGTGGACGATTGCCTTCATTCGCTCCAAATCCTCGCCAGGAATGAAGACGGCGACATTGGAAAAGAGTTGCTGCCAAGCTGCGCTGGCCAACATCTCGTCGGACTTGCTTCCTAACTGATCGGCCAACTTACTAAAGATTGCAGGCCGATCAAGGGTAAAGCATACGCACTGCTGATTCAGCCCTTCCGTTTCTGTTGCTCCTGGCGAGATATCTATCGGTTGCACGAGATCTCCTCCACTCTAACTCACGCTGGCTGTTGTTAATAGGCTGCTACACATTGTCTGAAGAAGCCAATTGCCTGGCGCGGATCAAGCCTGGGCATTCTTCTGGAGCGGTAGGATGAATGTCTTCCTCTTCCCGACGTTGCGCCTCCCGTTCAGATTCCCTCATCAACCATTGCTCCATGCGGGTACGGATCAGTTCTTCCTTTTCTTCACGACGTCTGATGTCTATCGCAAGATCTTTATAAAGCGAGAACGCCATTAGAATCATCAGTAGCATAAACGGGAATGCAGCGAGAATAGAAAGGGTGCGAAGACCGTACAGACCGCCACTGAGCAATAGTACAGAGGCCATTAAGAGCTGCAGGCCTCCCCAGAGAATGCGAACAAAGCGTGTCGGGTTAAGTACGCCTTTAGAGGTGAACATGCCCAGTACAAAGGTGGCCGAGTCTGCAGAGGTCACCACGAACATTGAGACCAGGAGTATGGCCAAAATTGCCGCAAGCCCTCCCCCGGGAAACTGATCCAAAAGCACGTACAGGCCCGAGGGCACTTCTTCCGCCACAGCATCGGCAACACCGGCACCTTCAAACAGCTCGAAGTGGATCGCGGAACCGCCGAATGTGGAAAACCAGAGCATACTCAAGGCCACAGGAACGATCATTACGCCCATGACGAACTCCCGGATGCTTCTTCCCCTTGATATTCTGGCTATGAAACTACCGACAAAGGGAGCCCAGCTCAAGCCCCATGCCCAGTAGAACATAGTCCACTGTTCTACCCAGGTTTCGTCAGAGTAAGGCGTGGTTACCAAACTCATTTCGATAACATTACCGAGATACTCGCCCGCCGTCTGGGTGAGTTCACCAAAAATAAATGCCGTAGGCCCCATGACCAGAACAAAGAGCAGAAGCCCTGCAGCGAGTATGAGGTTGGCGTTGCTCAGATAACGTATTCCTTTATTAAGCGGGGTCATGGCCGACATGATAAAAAGTGTTGCAAGCCCCGCTAATATCGTAACCTGTGCAGTCACTGAATACTCCGCCACTCCCAATCTGGCCAGTCCACTGTTCACTTGCAGGGCACCAAGCCCCAGTGTTGTGGCGACACCAAATAGAGTGGATACCACAGCAAGAACGTCAATGATTTTACCCCAGCTCCTGTCCACCCGATCTCCCAGCAGCGGGCGGAAAGTCTCGCTAATCAATCCATGACTATTGTGGCGAAAGCGCACGTAAGCAATTGCCAGGCCCACCAAGGCAAAGTTTCCCCATTGGTGAAATCCCCAGTGGAAAAAGGCGTAACGCATACCCAGCTGAGCCGCATCTACACTGCGCGGCTCTGCAAGCCCCAGCGGTGGCGCATTAAGGTGCATTATCGGTTCCGCGACGCCCCAGAAAACAAGACCTACACCCATGCCACCCGAGAATATCATCGCAAGCCAACTAATGAAGGAGAACTCCGGCGGCTCATTATCCTGCCCCAATCGAAGGCTTCCGAACCTGGAAAATGCCAGGAAAAAGACAAACAGAACGAAACCGCTTGTTGCCATCAAGTACATCCAACCCACATTACTGGCCGTGGCATCAAGTATTGTCTGAGCGGTTGATTCAACCGCTTCGGGTTGCAGGGCAGCGCTAGTGACAAAGGCCGTGATAATCACTACTGAGATGTAAAACACGAATCCTACATTGCCTAAATACTCGTTCAGGAATATCGTTAACCTGTTCATAGTTTAGCTCTCTAGTGGCTGCAGAGATCGTCCAGCATGAAAATGAACAGCAAGATCCAGACTGTTTCGGCATCTTGCCAGTTACGGTCGCAGGTTATCAGCCAGTACGCTCTACCTACAATTGTTGTAATGTGATAGTTGCATTACGCATTCAGATACAAGCATGTTCCGCGCCAATGGACCAAAGCCTGGACATACGGAGCAACTTACAATGACCGACCGAGGCGCTCTCTTTACCTAGTGGTGTCTTATATGTACTAGTATTTTGCGCCGTCTTGTTATCTGAATGGTACCTCTATATTCACTTGAACTTTTTTGATATGTCGAGTCGGTGAGCGACAATCTCAGACCGAAGAGCAGTGGCGCCAAGCATGTGCCGTCGCGTCAGCCATACAATCAATGGTGGCAACACCAGCCATTGCAGAAGTGGAGCGAGCCCCACGCCTATTACCGGAACAATCGGCATCGAGTCTGCGTACTCCCATCGATCCAGGGGACCGGTTGCCAGCCATTCAAAGAAAATGGTTATTGCCATGGCGGTTACAACCAGGATAACGACTGGCTTTCTGTCGCCATTGATGAGCCATTGTCGGTGCCCGCAAATGACCGATGACAGCCAGAAACTAACGAGGAGAATCATGACATCGCCGCCTGTGGCTCTTGTGCACAACCAAACTACGGAGCCATGAGGCGCCTCCGCCATTCCCGTGAACCAGGGAATCTGAAACATCTCCCATGCAAAATGGGTTAGAAAACCAAATCCGGCGAGTGGCAGTTCAGGAAAGCGTGGGTTGCGTGTGTCTTGGGTACTGATAACCTCGTCCACAGGTGATCGTTCGGTCATGCGTTGCTCCGGTTGTTGGGTTCTTTTCTGATTTATCTACAGAGAATATTGGTTGGAGTGACTAGGACCCTCCGTTGTCGGACTCGGTGACAGCGCTCCTTGCTTGCATGAGCCAAATACCGCAGATAATCACAACAATGCCAAGTCCCTGGATACTCTGCAGCCGTTCTTCAAAAAAAATGAAACCAATCAGCAGGCCAAAAACCGGGGTTAAAAAACTGAAAACGTTCAACTGGTTCAAAGGGGCACGAGCCAATAGTCCAAACCATATAACTATCATTGCGGCCGTCGCTAGCGCAGAGAGAATGAGCAGTGAGCTGGTAAACTGGAGAGTCCAGCTAATGTCCCATGGCTCACCAGCCATCGCTGAAGTGATCAACAAAATCGCGCCGCCGATCATAAGCTGAATAGACATGGGCGCAGCGATAGCGCCACCGGCTCTCCTTTTTAGCAAAATATTGCCTATTGCTGTTCCTATAGCTGCCATCAGCACCCAGGAAATTCCCCACAAATAACTGTCATTGTTGTCGCCAAATCCCGGCCACGACAATAATGCGACACCCAAAAAACCGACAACTAGGCCGGTTATACCGCGAAACTTCAGGGTTTCGCCGAGCATGCCAGCAGCGATCGCGGCAGCAATCAGTGGCTGAGTCCCAGCCAGAACGGTTGCCAGCCCTGGCGACAAGTGTCCAGCGCCAAGAAACATACCCCCAAAGCCCATCGCCGTGTAAAACAGTCCAATTAATCCCAAATGTAGAAGGCTTCGCACTTCTAGCGCATAGGATCCGCTAGGCCGTTGTATGCTGGCATAAAGGAGGAGGAGCCCGCCGGCAAGAAAGGCACGTAAAGCAGCGAACAGCAGTGGTGGTGCATCTGGTAGACCGATGACGATGAACGGAAAGCATATGGCCCAAAGCAGCGCGACCAGTACCATCCAGGCTACGTCGGTATGCACAGGATGTTCTCTCATGAATACCCACTATGGGCGAATTCTCGCCAATACGATTTTTTGTACAGGGGGCACCTCATCACACCGCGTTAGCCAACAAAGGGGGTACCTGCCTACCGGAAAAAGTATAAGGTCGCGGCAGTCAAAAATGAAAGATTCAAGTTTACTGATCAGATTTTTGAAAGTCCCCCCTCTATACAAGCGGAATCAACAATTGCCTCCTAAAGCCATTTTTTCCAGTATCGCTCTATATCCACAACTCCAACCTATAGTGCTTCATCACTGCAATCAGAACGTCGCTGCGAGTAATGATACCCTTCAACTCTCCCTCTTTCGTTACGGGTACAGCCCCAATATGCTGTTCGACAAATAGTCGCGCTATGTAACGCACGTCAGTATCACAATTGGCTGTCAACACATACGGTGACATCACCTCACTGATCACTGCGTCTATAGCCGGTGATGCTTGAGGCTCGTTGCTTCTATTCACCTTCGCCAAGTACCGCAATACATCGCGTTCCGAGACCATTCCAACTATCTTTCCCACCGATGAGACAACCGGCAAGTGTCGAAAAGCGTTTGCCTGAAATTGCCTTAACGCTTCGGTCACCGGTGCATCTACGCTCAAAGTGATTACCGGCGTCGACATCAACTGTTCTGCTAACAACACCGCAGGACTTTCCGGCAGCTGCATTACACCATCATAGGCTTTAGCAGCTATATTTATACTCCCAGATTGTTCTATTCCAGACCGCTCTTTACGCGTTTGAACTGGCCTTGACCCCGCAATTGTTTCAGTCTCCTCGACTTTTCTTTCTTTAAAAACCTTGTCCAGTGGCATGCGTTCATGGCCATTTAGACCATAGATTGTAAAGGACACCGGTTACCTCACTTTTTCATTCCGACAATTGTCTCGGCGATTCATTCAAGGAGTCAAAGTACACATCGAGACTACAAACAAATTACTTCAGAAATCCCAGCTTGCAATTCGATCAGAGCTATCCGCGCATTGAAGCGGTTCGGGTGTACGGTGAAATCAGGAAACGAACTGCCATTGTCTTCATAGTGTTTTTATACTCAAGGTGAGGCACTACGAGAACGAGGTCGCCCGCACAATCGAAACTGTACGTCTAGGCGTGGCTTAAGACATCCACTCGCCATCCGATTACACCACCGGCTCACTCTGTTTTAGATATCTACTATCATTAAGCACTGAAACGCTTATAAAGCGGCACAAACACAATCGCGATATACCAGCCATACAGATATGAACCGATTAGCCCAAACGTGAATCCAGATAACGTAAGCCATTCAAAACCGGGAAGAAGTGGCGCCCACGCTTCGTACATCCTCATATCGTTTGGCATGATTAGCCCGAATACAATACACAGCGCGTAGCTAATCACGAGGAATATAGATAACGCGTTGCCGGTCGCCTTGACAGATACGGCGGAAGAATTCGGTGGATTATTGCTCATGACATATTTCCCTCATTGTTGTGCTAGTAAACTAGTGCCCTCCGGGTAATTGCCTTCGAAAACACCAGCGACTCATTCTTCATGCTGTCAGATTGTCTACGTTGTGTCTCCTAGAAAATCCATTACATTTGTGTAATCTCTTTGTCATTTGAGTGAAGCTCCTAGGGAAATACTGGCTATATGATAGGCACCACGTTTTTTTAACGCAGAGCTAAAGAATCTGCTATCGACCCCACTCTGAAATCGACTTTCCACTGAAAAGAGCCAAACCCTTTTAAAGCAGGTCTAACTTGCTGTGTTTCGCTTCCATAGAAATTTCGGTTCTTTTCCTCCTGCAACTTTACATTTTCTGAAGGTGCATCAATCTTGGCATTGAATATTTATTCCGCTACACAGATGCCACCACTACGCATATGCCTGTTAGCTACGTTTGCCTTGATCCAAGAGGCAGTACGCAAGCCAGGAATGGACCAGCGAGCCCAACCACACTATACCTAGGATAGATACAACATAGATCGGGTTTCTGCTCCATGCGTACCAACCTCTGGTAGTGAGGCCGTTGGATTCGCCATGAGTATCTCGCCAGCCGAGTAGGAATGTCACGTCAAAGGCTTAACTAAATCCCAATATTGCCAGTGGAATGCCAACAACGAACTGGACTACATGCTGGCTGCCGATGCCGCCAAAATCGAGAATACATACCAACATGATCCCGGCAAAGAATATTCTGAAAAGCCACCAAAACGTCCTGTGCTGCCAGGTATCTATTCCAGGGGGTGGCCAAAACCTGACTTGTGGTCGCCACAGTGTTACGAGCGACAGTACTAGCAGGACGGCAGCCGCAACTATCGAAATTGCAAAAATGAAAACCGTCATCCTCTGAACCTCAGATTCTCAATACAGGCTGCTAGTCTGCCTTGCCCAGTCTTCCCCGCATAACGCTCGCAGCGTTATTTATCCGGAAATTCTCACTCAACACCCACGTGCTAGAATTTAATGGCCACACGATGAGGCGAAATCAACGTCCCGGTAACCCTCACACTGAATTTTATTGGGCGCCTAGTTGGCTTATGATCGATCTTTCGCCCATGTGATGGCCAAGTCGCGGTCTTTGGTGGCGAACCACTTTAGATCAGCACCAGTAAAAGGATTGGCAGCTACAGTACCCCATTTGAGCCAGGTTTGATCGGCAACGATGGCGACGCGCGACAAGTCACCGGCGTGTTTCGAGTCAATCTTTAGATCCGCCCAAAATGCCGAGGCATCAGCATAGCCATCAAAGGATTCCATCACAATGACCATAGAAGGCTTTTCACCCTTGGCGAGCTCTGCATCCAGCCAAAGATGTATTTTTCTTAGGTCCTCTTCGGTTAACTTACCGATACACTCTAGGCCGATAACATTCTCGGCTTCAAATTCCACTATATTGAACATGTTCTTCTCCCTTACGACTATCCATGACCGTATTTTTCGGCACCCTGGTGCATGTGGTCCGACCGTTCAAACTCCAATGTGGAATGGCGGATTCCAAACTCGTTTTCGAGGCGAGACTTGATCGCCAGCTTGATCTCTTCGAGATCGCCCCAGCGGTTACTGTCAACAACCACGTGAGTATCCAGTGCCGCCTCATGCTCTCCCATTTGCCAGAAATGCACATGATGAACTTCCGTGACGCCGTCAACATCAATAACCGCATCGATCACGGTATCAGTATCGATTTCTGGCGGACTGCCCAGCATCAGAGTATGGATCACTCCACCGATTTCTGTAACCGCGAGATAGAGGATATACGCCGCGATTAGAATCGTTATGAGCGGATCGACCCAACGCAGATCGTAGAGCAGGATCAGCGATCCACCCACGATTACAGCGACCGAAGCAAGCGCGTCTGAGAGATTGTGGAGGAACAAGGCGCGAATATTCACACTGCCCTTTTGCATCGAGTAAGTGAGCAATGCCGTGAGGGCATCGACGACAAGTGCGACACTACCCAAAATGACGACAAGCCAACCTTTTACTTCCGGCGGGTCAATGAAGCGCATGCCGCCTTCGTAGATCAGATAGAGTCCTATCACGATCAGCGTCGTGTAGTTAATGAGAGCAGCCACGATCTCGACTCGACCGTATCCAAACGTCATACGCACGTCGGCCGGCCGCCGAGCAATTTTGCGTGCGCCGAAGGCGATTACCAGGGAAGCGACGTCGGAGAAGTTGTGCAGTGCGTCAGCAATCAGCGCGAGACTACCCGCCAGAATTCCGCCGACCACTTGCGCGACGGTCAGAATCAAATTTGCGACTATCGCGACGCCGACGCGCTTATCGCCTTGTTCAGGGTCTATTTCGTGGTCGTGGAACATATGCTGGCCTCAAAGGGTGTTGGGTGTTCGTGGCAGCATGCACTATCGTACGTCACTGGTTTGTTTCAGAGTTCTTGGTCAACACACCAAATCCATCTGCGTAGATGAATGCCGCGTGTGATAGTGCCTGTGATCATGCACATCGGTTTTCGCTGCTTTCACTTTTAGCACAATATAATCAAAGTATGTCTGCAGATTGCAGCATCTCACCTCTTTATGGGGTCGAATTTTGATCTGACATCTCTGCTCCGGTTTCAGCCATAAATCGCGAAAGCTCTTTACGGGCCTCTTCTTTCGAGTCGAATGGGCCAACGTTATCTCCCTCCCGCGTTTCAAAATACCAGAGGCCATTGGTGCGGTGAATGCGATTCGCATGAAAATGTATCGATCGGGGGTCGTCTGTTTTACGCTGCATGATAATTACCTCCATTGCACTCCGTGAGTACTCAATGGTCGGGCCCTCCAATGGGCAGGGCCTGCTCTACTGGACTTACGTAGACCCAACCGGAGACGCCCTCCCCGATACGCCCCGCCCTACGGATAGTGTCTGTTATCCGCGGGACATCAGCGTCGTCGCATACCAGCGAAATGCGCACCTCGGAAATGATCACCACCCCGACCTCGACCGAATACGCTTGCTCGGACTCAGACAAGGGCTTCAATGTGCCCTTGACATCGAGCAGGGTGATATTCCTCACACCCGCATCATGCAGGGCATCTACTACTGCCGCTGAACGGATGTGGTGTACGAACGCCTTGATTTGTTTCATCGCCATTTCCTCTACTATTGATAGGCCGCTTCATCTGCGCATCCAGCGACCTAATGTTGAGAATCATTCTCTCCAGTGTCACAAACTCATACCTCTTACGAAGTAGCCACCTCTGCATTTTCAGTTGCAGCTCTTGGCTTTCGATAGGCCATCCGATAGAGGCCTGGAAGCACAATGAGCGTCAACAAGGTTGAGGATATAATTCCACCAATAACCACAGTCGCGAGCGGGCGTTGAACCTCAGCACCGGTACTCGTATTGAGCGCCATCGGTAAAAAACCCAACGCTGCCACCAGCGCGACCATCAGAATGGGCCGTAAGCGCAGTAGAGCACCGTCTCGAATCGAGGCGTCAATATCCTTGCCATTCGCCAGCGCGTCCCGAAACGCCGACACCATCATCACGCCTGTCAGGACCGATACGCCGCAAAGGGTAATAAAACCAACCCCTGCCGTGATCGACAGGGGAATATCGCGTAACCACAGCGAGATTATCCCGCCTGTCAGCGCCAGCGGTACGCCGCTGAACACCAGTGCAGCGTCCTTCGCCGAACCAAACGTCATCATCAGCAGTGCAAAGATCATCACCAGTGTTACGGGCACCAACAGGGTGAGTCGCTCGGTCGCCGACTCCAGTTGCTCAAACGTACCGCCGTAGCTCAACCAATAGCCGGGTGGGATTTTGACCTGTTCATCTATCTTCTGCTGAACTTCAGCGACAAAACCTGCCAGATCCCGGCCCCGGACATTGGCACTTACCACCAGACGGCGCTTGCCATTCTCCCGCGAAATCTGGTTGGCACCTGGCGCTAGTTTCACTTCGGCCACCTCACCAAGCGGCACATAGCCGCCTCGCGGTAGTGGAACCGGCAGGCGCTCCAATGTTCTGAGATCACTGCGCAACTGTTCGGGTAGCCGTACCACGATCGCAAATCGTCGATCACCTTCGAACACCAGGCCCGCCTCTTCTCCGCCGGTGGCCGCCGCGAGCACATCCTGAACATCGGCAACATTCAGGCCGTAGCGATACCGTGCCGGCCTATCAGCTTCAACCGACAGTATCGGCAGGCCCGACACCTGTTCGACCTTCACGCCTTCAGCTCCCTCAATGCTATTGATGACCTCGGCAATTTCATTGCCAGAGCGCAGCAATTGCCCCAGGTCGTCACCAAACACCTTCACGCCCAGATCGGAGCGCACGCCGGAGATCAACTCGTTAAAACGCAGCTGAATCGGCTGGCTGATTTCAAATGCATTACCGGGCAATAGAGCGAGTTTCTCGCCTATCTCCTCCAGCAACTGTGCCTTGGATTTATCCGGGTCCGGCCACTCCTCGTGGTCCTTGAGCATCACATAGCCATCAGAGATATTCGGACCCATGGGATCGCTGGCGACTTCAGCGGTACCCACCCGCGAAAAGTAGGTTTTAACCTCCGGCAGTTCGAGTATTGCCCGCTCCAGCTGGAACTGCATTTCGAGCGATTGGGTCAGGCTCGTGCCCGGAATACGCAACGCTTGAATCGCCACATCGCCTTCATCCAGGTTGGGAATAAATTCGGCGCCCATACGTGTAGCCAACCAACCACAGCCGAGCACAAACAGCACCGCGCCGAGGAATACCGGAAGCCGGAATCGAAGTGCAGCCGACAATGTAGGGAGATACAACGACTTGGCTGTACGCACAATGACATTGTCCTTTTCCTCAATGCGACCGGTCAGCAGCAGTGCGACGGCCGCAGGGACAAACGTGAGCGAGAGGATTAACGCGGAGATCAACGCCATAATCACGGCCATCGCCATGGGCGTAAACATTTTGCCCTCTACGCCCGTCAAGGCCAGAATCGGGAGATTGACCAGAATCACCACCAGCACGCTGATCAAGCTGGGTGTAAACACCTCTCTCGTGGCGGCGAATGTTGTTTGCAAACGTTCATCGAGTTTCAGGATACGACCGAGATTATGCTGGCGCTCTGCGAGCCGCAGAATACAATTTTCAACGATGATAACTGCGCCGTCGACGATCAGCCCGAAATCCAGCGCACCCAGACTCATCAGGTTGGCACTGACTTTCGTCTCTACCATGCCGGAGATCAACATCAGCATGGACAGGGGAATGACCATCGCCGTAAGCAGTGCAGCGCGAACATTACCAAGCATTACCAGCAGCACGACAACCACCAGGATGGCACCTTCGAGCAGGTTGGTCTGCACCGTGGTAATGGTTTTGTCCACCAGCACTGTGCGGTTGTAAACCGGTTCGGCGGTAACACCCTCGGGCAGCGTTTTGTTGATCTCCGCCAGCTTCTCAGCCACCGCCTCTGAGACAGTGCGGCTGTTGGCACCCAACAACATAACAGCGGTGCCCAGGACGGTTTCCTGACCGTCGAGCGTGGCGGCACCGGTGCGCAATTGCTTACCGAACCCCACCTCGGCGACATCGGCTATTGTGACTGGTACATTCCCGCGATAGGCGACGATGACCCTTTCTATCGCGGCGATATCGGCCACCTGGCCCGGTGCTCGAATCAGATACTGCTCGCCGTTTTTTTCAATATAACCGGCTCCGACGTTGGCATTATTTTTGGGCAGTGCCTCCACCAGATCATCAAACGTCAGACCGTACGCCAATAGCCCTGCTGGATCCGGCGTGATGTGAAATTCTTTCTCATAGCCGCCGATAGTGTTGATTTCGGTCACACCCGGCACCAGTCGAAGCTGCGGCCGAATGACCCAATCCTGCAGGGTGCGCAGGGCGGTCGCGTCATAGGCTTCGCCGTTCTCTTGTCTTGCGTCGGGCTCGGCTTTCACCGCGTAATGAAAAATTTCACCCAACCCTGTGGCGACCGGGCCCATAACGGGCTCAATACCCTCTGGCATCTCACTCTTGGCTTGTTGCAAGCGTTCATTAATGAGATTGCGGGCAAAATAAATGTCGGTGCCTTTCTCAAAAACAACAGTGACCTGGGATAAGGCATAGCGGGAGATGGAACGGGTTTCTTCGACATAGGGCAATCCGGTGATGGCCAGCTCGACCAGGTAGGTTATCCGCTGCTCAACTTCCAGCGGCGAGTAACCGGGTGCCTCAGTATTGATCTGGACCTGCACATTGGTGATGTCCGGGACCGCGTCGATGGGCAGGTTCTGGTAGTTCCAGACACCCACCGCCGCCACCGCCGCGACCAGAAAGATGATCAGCCACCGGCGCGCAATTGAAAATTGAATAAGTGCATCGATCATAATAAAAACCTGCTGCCTGACATTAGGCCGCACACGTGATGCGGCGACACCGATTGAGTGACTAAGGGGAGACTATTAGGTTGAAGAATCTCAGTGCCCATGTTCAGCGTCCTCCTTACCGAGTTCAGACTTGAGCGTGAAGCTGTTCGTCGAGACATAGGCCTCGCCAACTTGTAATCCCTTTAGCACCTCACTGACTTGCCCATCGCTACGGCCCAGCATTACGGGCCGCGCCTCGAAGCCTTCGTCACCTTCCACAAAGACTACAGGTTGGTCCTCGACAATCTGGATGGCCTCATCCCGAATGGCCGTAGGCACCTCCGTTTCTGACAACACCACTTCAGCGGTGACAAAATGGCCGGGGACCCACTGGCGATCCGGGTTGTCCAGCAATACTCTTGCCGTGGTCGTCTGGTTGGTACTGCTGCCCACGGGCAAGATAGTGGTGATCTTGCCCTCACCAGTGATAGACGGGTCTCGATTGACAATCCTTACTGACTGCCCCACACGGACTTTGGAAAGATCTGCAGGAAATACCGATAGGTCCACCCAGACGGTCGAGTAGTCCCCTATCACAAACAACACTCTGTCACCGGTCTGTTCGCCAACATTGGCGTTGCGTTGGGTGACAACCCCGCTCAGTGAGGCGATAACCGGGTAGGATTTCAGGCTCTCGTTGCTTTCCACCGTGGCCAACGTTTTGCCCTGTTGCACCGCATCACCGATCTGTTTAGCCACGTTTTTGATGACCCCCGGAAAACGCGCTGAGACGGTATGTTCGCGCTCGGCATTCGGGATGATCTGCCCGTACAACGGCAAGGTCTCCCGGATACTCGCGGAACCAACGCGTTCAATGGCTATGCCAGCATGTTTGATTTGTTCTGGCGTTAGCGCGATAAGGCCTTCCTCGCTGTGAGCCTCTTCCTGTTCGTGACCGTCCGGCGCTGGAGACTCCGCATGAGCAGGAATCACCACCCACACCAGTGTGATGACCAAGATGAGTAGCGTCAGCCAGCGCGGCACGAGGTGGTATAACGGACCAGAGTCTGCCGATTCGCCATAGACAGGCAACGCTATCCAACTCAGCGACGTTGCTAATATGATCAAGTGCAGCCAGAGCGTGGCGCAGTATTGTGTAAGTGTTTTCATTGGTCAGATTCCTGCTCAGTCTCATTGGAACCGCGTTCCAGCGAAGGTAAAAGGGGTTCAGAGGTCAATTGCTCGATCGTCGCGCCGCTTTGCAGTGCGGAGGAGGCTGCTGCGATCAAGGCATACTCCGCCGAGATTAATTCCTGCCGCGCAGCAACCCACTCCTGGTAGCCATAGCGGCCGTTTTCGTAGGCCGCCTGCGTTTGCTGCAGCGCGCGTGTCAGTATGGGAATGACATCCACTCGAAGAGAATTGGCGGTTTCTATCCCCAGCTTGCGCTGTTGGTAGGCATCAAAAAGACTCGCGCGCAAATTAAGCAGTGCCGATTCACGTTGGACAGAGACTTCATCCCGCGCGGCGCGCGCGGACTGGAGTGCACCGGCATTTCGCTTTGCGCTGAATAAAGGAATACTCAAGCCCGCGACCAGAGCGGTATCGTTCGTGTCCTGGAATTGCCGGACACCCACAGACCAGCCAATATCTGTCTTCGACTGGGTTTTGGCGAGTTGGAGTTCCGCCTCGCGCAAGCGCTCCTCGCTGGCGAAGATTTCGATGGCGGGATTCTGGATTGCACGCTGAAACAGCGCGTCGAAGTCACCGACGTTACCTAGCGCCTGCAAATCACCAGCCACCCGTACGAAATCGGGATCTGCCACGCCCCATAATACCGAGAGCGACAGCCGCGACGCTCGCAACCGGTTCTGTGCCTCGGTCACTACAATCTCGGCCTGGGCCAACTGTGCGTGCGCTCGCAGCAGCTCGGCCTCCGGCGCAGCACCGGCGCGGGTGCGGCGTTCCACCGATTGAATAACGTCTTGCGCGAGCGACCTGCCATTGATCGCAAGATCCAGACGCGCCTGGGTAGCCACAACGTCCACATAACGGCGCGTCACTTCCCCCAATAAATCGAGGGCTCGCGCCTGGCGCTCTCCATTAATCAAATAGCGTTGCGCATTGACGGCGGCGACTCGGGCTTCTCGCTTGCCGCCCAATTCTATAACGGACGATAAAGCCAGGGTAAACTCCGCGCTATCGGCGCCACTAAAATCGTCCGTACCGCCAATGTTTTCAGCCTCTGCACTCAGATCAAATTGTGGCCGCAGATCGGCGGTTTGTGCCAAACCCTGTAGGCCGATTTCCCTGAAGCGATACACCTGGAGGTCTGGATTTTGAGACAGCGCGAGTTGTATCGCCGAACCCAGCGTCATTGTTGTATCGCTGGTTTCAGCGGCGTTTGCCGGCAATGCCAACACGGCTGTAAAAAGGCAGCCGATTAACGTGTGTATCGACGACCGGTACCGATCGAGTTTGCGGATTTGGATCCCGCAGATGGATTGATGCATTCTGTTAACCCCTGGTTTAGGTCTACCTGTCTCTGCCTGGATCGCCGAGGCGAAACACAGGCTCAAAACAACGCAACTACTGCTAAATCCAGCGCGGAAACACGAATTTCACTAGGAAATACGCTATATCCCGAGGAACATCAGGATCAGAATTTACGCAGTAGAGCGCGCTTATTCGCCAGAAAATGGCGAGATCAGGCGCTGGCAGGGGGTCTTAGGAGTGGATCAAGGTACTGAAAGTTATAGGAGAAGGAATGAGACGAAACGAAGCTCCGCCCGTAGGGTGAAGGCACAGAACTAATCTGACAGCCTAAAGCCAATACGTGGCAGTGGCCGTGGGCATGACAGCAATTAGTGTCAACCAGATCAACCGTGTCAGGTTTTCCATGATCGGATTGGCTGTCGGCAAGGTGTCCTGTGGTATTGGAGAGTAGTGCACTCTCTATCTCTCCGTCCGAGAAAACTGCGAAATGCTCACCGAGGCCCGCCATCACCGACTGGGAGGTCAGCAGGGCCAAAATGAATATGGCTATCGCACGGCGAAATTTAAGCATTGGTTTTATTGCAGATCATTCGTTTAACAGTTTGTTGACTCGGAAACAATAACACAGCCGCTGCGTGGATCATGCAATGTAACGGCGGTGCTACGCCATATTTCGACCCATTTCCCAGAACCAGAGAGCCGGGGCCGAGCAAATTCATTGTACAGCTTTAGCTACCCTTGCTTGAATCAATCGGATAGTTCCTAAAATTGTTGGTACGCAGGCGCCTCTTGCGCTTTCAACAAACCCCACCTCCTCGAGCAAGATGGGGAGCAGGTCTTCCACACTGTCCTGGGTTGATTCAAAGCCGTCAAGACACTGCACCACCAAAAACAACCCTCGTTGAACTATTGATGACGGTTTACCCCAGTCGGCAATGTGCAGTCGCCCTCCTGGTTTGAGGACACGACGGATCTCTCTCAAGGAGTCCAGTTTCTGTTGCCGATTAAGGTGGTGAAAAAACAAACTCGACACCGCAAGGTCAAACGTCGCTGTTTCAAAAGGCATGTCCTGCGCGAATCCCTGCCGTAAGGTCACGCGCTCGTCCACCATGGCAAACTTGGTTTTGGCTTGTTCGAGCGCGCCCGGATCAGCATCTAGGCCGGTGATCGTGAGTGAGGGTTCTCGTTCGACAAACATCTGGGCCAATGTACCCGTACCGCAACCGATATCGAGCAGGTGCTGCCCAGCGGGTGGGGCGGCCTGGTCTACCAGTGCGCGTTTGAAAAGTCCTTCTCGGGTAGTCAGTGAAACCACCCTGTCGTAATAGCGCGTTAAGACGTGATATTTTAAAGCCGGAATATAGGTTGGCGTGTTGGTAGCTTTCATCACACTCTACTCTTCATGATTTAAGTTGCAGAATCCGGCGTGCACCGTTCAAAACAATCCCGGCGATAATGAACCCGATGACCAAATCCGGATAACGTGATCCGCTCCAGGCAACCAGGCCACCGGCAAGAATGACCCCCAGATTGGCTATTACATCATTGGCAGAGAAAATCCAACTGGCTCTCATGTGCGCTCCGCCCTCCCGATGCCGAGCAATGAATAGCAGGCACAGAACGTTGGCCGCGAGGGCAACCAGGCCGAAGCTCATCATCAAGCTGGAGTGCGGATCACTGCCGAACACAAAACGCCGTACCACCTCGCTCAAGGCACCAAGGGCCAGAATCACTTGTAACCATCCGGAGAAATGCGCTGCGCGCAGTTTCATCCGAGCGCTGTGCCCGACTGCATAGAGCGCGACGCCATAGACGGCAGCATCGGCAAACATGTCCAGAGAATCGGCAATCAGGCCCGTGGATTGTGCCCACCAGCCAACCACGATCTCCACCACAAACATAATGCCGTTTATCGCTAACAGCCACTTGAGAACGCCGGTTTCCTTCTGTGCCTCTCCCTGTGCGGTCTCCTGGGCCCGAATAATTTCATCGCCGGACACCGGAGCGGTTCTCTCGCGTCTGGCGCCCAAGCCCACTGAGTGCATCCGCTGTTCGATGATGTCTGCGTTATCACCATGAAAGACGCGCACCTTACGATTGGGGGTATCAAACTGAAGAACAACTTGTGGTTCCACAGCATCCAGTGCCATACGAATCAGCCCCTCCTCTGAGGGGCAGTCCATCTTGGGGACATCATACTCGCTGACAAAACCGCCCGGTGGAAAGTCGCCGTTGTCGGACGCCTGCTGAAGCGGCCCCTCCGCATTGCTTTCACCACAAGTGTCACATTGATCTGTCACAAACACCTCTTGTTCTGCCCACAGTTTGCAGTCTAAACTCTATAGTCACTATAGAGTCAAGAGGAAGGATGAACCACGGCATGAAGATCGGTGATCTGGCAAAACTGACAGGCTGCTCGGTACAAGCCATCCGATACTATGAAAAAGAACAATTGCTGCCTTCGATCCAGCGAAGTGAAGGCAATTTTCGCCTTTACGATGAGGCTTCCGCAGAACAACTGTTATTTATCAAACTCTGTCGCGGTCTGGACCTCAGTTTGTCGGAGATCCGCCAGTTATTGGTATTGAAACGCTGTCCAGGTGCACAGTGTGATGAGGTAAATCGCATGATGGAGGCACATATTCACCAGGTTGAGGCGAGGATTCGCGAACTGACCCAATTAAGCGAGCAACTAAAAGCGTTGCGTGGCCACTGCTCAAACCAGCGAACGGTTGAGCAGTGCGGCATCTTGCAAACGTTGTCGTCTACTCGGAGGTAGCACTGGTATCGCGACTACCATGGATGAAGTCGAATAGCAGTTCACTACCAAGATCGATCTATATATCAGGATAACAGTGGAAATTGAGGCCAATAGACATGACGGAGTCAATGCAGCTAACTTTCAAAAAGAATTGTAATTTTCTATAATTTAGTTCGGTGGGTATTGAGGAATAGTCGTGGTAACAGTAAAGAAAAGCTATCGTTTGCAAAAGATTTTGCTAGCAGTCTCCGCAATTTTTACAGTGGTCGGCCAACTACTGCGCGACCTGCTTAGCATGCTTGCTGAAAGCGCAGAGACCAAGTCTGATGATGCAGTCTCAAGTGCTGTTCGAGGTGGAGCGCTGAATTACAGGACAGGTAAACTCGACGACGGCACTGATGCTACTGGCTGGTACGAAGAGGACAACTAACGTTTCTTACCTTTTGTCAGTGCCATCTTGCCTATACTGCCTCCCTGATTTCCCGCATCCTGCGCGGGAGCCTTGATCGGATTCGCTGCCGATTCAATCGATCTCCCAACTTTCACCCCCGCCCACGCCATCATCCCACTCCACAGCAATGGCAGTCCCAGATAGAGACTCGTGGTAATCATATTCAACAACATGCGCTTTGCATCGTGCTCGCCGGGGTTGGCGAATATCTGTAGAAAGGTGTTTACGTCCGGGTACATCGACAAAATCAGGTTCTGATCCACCCACATGGCCAAATACCAAAGCACACTCCAGAATTTAATGGTGAAGATGGCCATGCCACCCACAACCATCATGGCAATGGAATATCGGGATAACACGACCACCAGCGGCAGGAGTGAGTAGATACCCAGCAGCATGATGGCCTGCACCATGGGCAGAGACTGAAGTACCGCGGTCATAGTCACGGAAAACAGGGCGGATGCTGTAATCATTCCACCGGCGGCAAGCCCGCCTTTGACAATGGAACCAGCCGCGTTGACAAGCCCTGAGCCGGAAGCGTTGTTGACAATTAGTTCATTATTTGACCAGGAGGGTGGCGCGTTGGTGAGTACGGTTTTGGCGACGGCGTCGTTTTGTTGTTCGCTGGCTAGCGCCGGTGCAATGGCGACGACCAGCCCGGAAAACCCGGCGGATGTGGCATCGGCTTCATTGATCAGCTTCTGCCGCACACCAATGGCGGCGTCCTCCCACCATTGCTTGCAGTAAGGCTTGCCCCAGGCTGGTGGTGTGGCGGCATCATATTCCGTATCTCTGGCCGCGTTGTACGCCCAGCCTGTGACCTGGTTAGAGGGGCGAAGGGTGTCGTAGTAACCCGCGGTATCTCGATAGACGTGTGACCCAACCCAGTCAGGGTCATCAGCTCCATACGTTGCGAGACTGCCATTGATCGCCGCGGTATCCGGTCGTTCCGCCTGATACTTGGAACGCGCCGGAATATAACACTGGCTGAAGAAATCGCTCACTTCCTGCTTGAGGCGCGGATCGGCGATGGTGGCCAGGCGTGCCTGCTGCTCGAAAGTCCGCATATCCGCCACCGTAGGCAGGCCTTCGACAATGGCGTGGTTTAAACCCGAGCTGAGTGCAATCACCCCGTACCACCAGACGGGAACATTGACGGTTGCCGCGGTACCGATAAAGCCCGTTGTACCATAGGTGCTCTGAGGGGCAGCCACGGTTGCTGTGGCTGGCGTTGGATCCAACAGGGTTGGCGGTGGTGAATAGGACAAGGTGCCGGCGTTGAGCGGTGTCAGCGCAGCGGGTTGACCGGCCAGCACAACTACTAGCAACGCAATAAACAGCTCAATCTCCATGCGCCGCAGTGAGAGGCCGCTGGCATGACCCACTTCACCCCCTTGAGCAGGCTCGCGCCAGTTATCGATCAGGATGCCCAGAAACGGCAAAAAGACGATACCGGTACTGACCAGCACATCCCACAGAATACCGTAAAAGGTCCAGCCAAAAAGCGAAGTGAATAGCTCCAGGTAGCTATCGACACTCATGGTGCTGTTCCGGCCATCAGGCTCAGGACTTTAACCAACGCGCCCTGCCCTAATATCAGCTCAAATACCACTAGCCAGGTGACGGCACGCCAGCGCAACGCTGCTAGCGACGTGACCTTGCTGTGAGTGATAACGCCTGCACTCGCCAACCTCGTGATTAGAGGATTCCAACCGAGTGCAACAAAGGCGATCAGTGTCCAACGAAGCAGTGTGAGTGCCATCCGCCATGCATTGATACTGTGCTGGACGGATTGTACGGATTGAGTCTGTAGTTGGTGCATGAGTAGATAGCCGACTACCCCGGTCAGCAGTGCGGCCAAGGTAGTCAATGCCAGAAAACCTTTGCGCTTTGCCCGGATGTTATTGAACACGGCCGTCTCGCAACGGGTTCGGATCGAGGGTCGGCACTTCCGGCACGGTGAGAGAGCTCTGCCTTCTGGCCGCTGCTCGTTCAAGTAAGGTGGAAACGGTATCGGAGACGACTTCTTTGCGTACACGGGTTTCAAATAGCAGGTTCTCGATTTCTTTGTCGAGCTCGACAATGGAATTATCGGCATGCTCTCGGGCCACTTCGGTGGCATAGACCTCAGGCACTTGTCGTCCTGACAGCAGTAGCCTCCGGGCAAATAGCGCCTTCTCTACTGTGCGCGCGGTACTAATTTCAGACACCAGGCGGCCCATGATCAGGCTCTGCTCCGAGGCTGGCATTTCACGAATCGCTTCGATCACTTGCCGGGTAATGGCCACACCGGGTGCGGTGATCTTGTCGAGGTTGGTAAGCGTTGGCGGTGTTGCGCCACTGACCAGATTCTGGATGTCTGTTGTGACGGCCGCGGACTCCTGGTAGAGCTTGGGTAACAACCCCGTGCCAGGAATGCTGTCCTTGCGGCAAGTGTCGCAGGTGGTAACGATATTCTCGCCCACCACTTCGACCGTCCAGTCCCGCGCATTAGCCGGTGATGGCCAGACCTCGGATAACCGTGTCGATGACGCTGCCGGCACCGGGCTCGGATCCGTAACGGGCCGATTCATATTGATGTTGTAGCCGGCCTCGACGATATCGCCTGTAAATTCCAGCACCGGTTGTCCGCTGCCACCGGCCTGGCCACCAATCCAGGGCACTCCGTTATTGCCATTGGACGACTCCACCGTGGTTTTTGCTGTGACGGCATCATTTCCACCGACCCCCATCTGCACTTTCCAGTCATTGCCTTTGGATAAGGTAATCAAGTCAGCATAGGGGTTCTTGCCCTGAGCGATTTCCGCCTCCATCTGCTCACAGGATTTGGTGGCCAACTGCATGGTCTCTTCAGCCTTGAGCAGGGCGTTTTGGAACAGGTCATACAAACCAGGATTGGCTCGTTGCAGTATCAGTGCTGGCAACGCAGCAATAGCGCTGGTCGCGGCTGCAGTCATGGCGTTCATCATATTGTCGACACCTGCGCCAATGTCATTCAGAGTATTGGTCACCGCCGCCACCGGATCGAACTTGCCGCAGCTATAGCCCAAGCCTAATTGAGCGGATCCACCCAGAGTCACTGATACTACAGAGGGGTTGGCCGGTACCGAGACGGGCTCTGCTCCGCCGATCTCGTAGTACCACAAGCCATCTTCGGTGGGTGCTTGCGCGGCAAAACTGTTAATGGCCCACAATAGTGACCAACTACAGAGAAGCGACATGCATCGGTTGTTGGTCTTCATGGGGGGTAATTGATCCAGTTAATGTCGATTAGAAAAAACTGCCCTTCCCTCTCGCAACATTGGTAGGGTCGCCAGAGGTTCCACACGTAATCACCCTCGGCATCAACTCTACCTCCGCCCCAACCATTGGCACTGGCGAGGTCGTTGGTGCCGAATACGGCGCAGCTCGATTCTGCTTTGGGAAGCAACATCTGCCACTCACCGGTGGCGGGATCGTCCTCAACCAATGGGCCCGGCGACCAAATCCGCTGGTCGGAGCTGGAAGACGGTTCGATCTGATCGTAAATGTGCGGCTGACCGTTCCGGGTCACAATATCTCCGGCTCGCTGCGCATTGATTGCCGCGGCCTTGGGCTCTTCTGCCTGTGTGGTCCAGCCTGTTCTGGGATAGACACCACCCCAGGTCTGGAGAGGCCAGGTGCCTATTTCCCGCATGCCGGGTATCAGGCTCGCTGGATAGAACATCTCCGGGATTTCCATACGCCAGGAGAGCGCGTCCAGGCTCGACATGAAATAGGGATAAAAGGAGGTGGTTTCCGATTCACACAAATAGCCGGTACCCGCCAGAACACCCGACAGCGAACCTAAAGGGTGGCCAATGACATCGATCTCCCGAAAGATCAGGTTGCGGTGATCCCTGTTGCCCTGCCCACCTTCCGTTCGATTCCCGGCGCTTTCGATGGGCACGGCCAGCAAGCTGCCGAGCAGTCCTGTCGCGGCGGAACTTTGGGCGGCGCCAAGAATGCTGCGAATCTCTGTCCAGGGATTGCTACCGAGTTCGTTGTAACTGCTCACCACTGCATCCGGCTGGTAATGGCCAACTTTGATTGATGTCTCGACATTACATTCGTAAATGGAACAGCGCAGCCAAAAGCACATCCCCACCGGCATCCAGCGCATACAACTGAGCGCGGCACTCGTGGTCTGAGAGACGATTTCCGTGGTGGAGATGGCTCCAGCATGGCTCATGAGGGGCAACCACATCAGCAGGATGAATCCACAACGGCGGATAGCGCGCATCATGATCGAGCCTCCCCGGTCTGCCACTGCCGATACCGTTGGGTTGCCGCTCGAACATCGGTGATGCCGTAAACCACCGCATTGCCATCGAAGACAATAGCCGGGTAGCGATCAATACCGTAGTGCATCGCCTGCACAAGGCCTTTCGCAGCATTTTCCAATTCACTGCTGAGATGGCCATCAATACGTTGGAAGCGATGAAGGGCAGTCTGTTTTGAGGCTTCGGGATTCGCTGGTAAATTTTTGGAGAGTTCTTGCTGAATTCGATCAATACGGTCTATGTAGTACACGGTTATTCCGTCCGTACCATTCGCAACAGGGTTCATTGAACCGGTAAATACCTCGATCGCAATTGATGGTTCGTCAGCCAAAACCGGGTCACAGAGCATCCCTGTTAGAACGATCGAAAGAATGAGATGAGCTCTTGTACTATTCACTGGCAGCCATCCAGATCCACATACCTTTGACAGAGCATTCATGCTGAAGGATTGACTGTGGGGGATAAACAGAAAACCCAGACACGAAGCGTTGATGTTTCTGGCCGACAGGAAGCGACATTCCTATAATGGCGGAACATTCATAACGGAAGAAATGCAGGAATGGATTTCAGCCCCATCATCCAACAGGGCTACGGCGCGCTGTGGTACCTCATACCTCTCGCTATCCTGGCAGGTATTCTCAAGTCACCCTGGTTCAAAGGCATTACCGGTGAGTTTCTGGTGAATACGGCCGCACGGCTGTTTCTTGCAAAGGACGAATACCACCTGATCAAGGATGTGACATTACAAACCGATGATGGCACCACACAGATCGACCACATCATTGTGTCGCGCTACGGCGTGCTCGTAATTGAAACCAAAAATATGAAGGGCTGGATATTCGGTTCGGCTAACCAGAAGGCCTGGACCCAGAAAATCTACAAACACACCCATAAATTTCAGAACCCACTGCACCAGAACTATAAGCACGTCAAAACGCTGGAAAATTTACTGGATATTCCCGCTTCCGCAATTCACTCGCTGGTGGTATTTGTCGGTGATTCGACGTTCAAGACGGAATTGCCCGACAATGTAGTTAATGCTGGTGGATATATTCGGTATATCAAAGCGCGGCACAAAGTGATCCTCAGCCAGGCCGACGTGGAGACCGTGACGGCAGAAATCGAACAGCTGAGATTACAGCGGGGGTTTACCACCAACCGACAGCACGTCAACCATTTGCGCCTGAAGAAGGCTCCCTCACCGTCAGCCGCCCCCGCAATCGTGCCGCCAATCACTGCGTCAACAACGTCCCAAAGCCAAAAACCGTGCCCAAAGTGTGGCGGTACGATGGTACTAAGAACGGCCAGAAAGGGACAAAACGCGGGCAATCAATTTTGGGGATGCACAACCTATCCGGCCTGCCGTGGGGTCGTGAAACACCCCTGATATCAGTAAAACTGCTACGCACGAGACTGTTCGATACGCTTGGCGATCTCGTAAACCGCCTCCAGCTCGGAGCAGTTCTTCTCACGCATAATGGCTGCGCGCTCAGCCTTTTCATGCTTTTCGGTCATCGCCAGGGCAAGTGACAAGGCAGGCGGTACGTTGCGGAACAGCGCTTCGACCTTGTCGGCCAGAACCACCCCTTCCACGTACTTGCCGGGCTCCTTGCGGGCGGACAGCAGCAGGTTTCGTTGCTCATCATTAAGATCCTTAAAACGGGCGATCTGCTCCACCTCCTCTTTCGGCATTACCAGACATAACCACCACTCCATCATATTGAGCATCTTGCGACTGGCATCGGGAAAGTCCTCCAGATTCTGGGTTGCGATCCAGAACCAGGCACCGAGCTTGCGCCACATTTTGGTAATCTTGACCACGTAACGGGCCAGTAAGGGATTGGTGGTAATGATATGGCCTTCGTCAGTGACTACCAGAGTGGGCCGGTCATCATGCTGATGGCGTTCCACAAGGTCGTTGATGTGGCCCATCATTGACAGGTAGGCGACGGTCAGCTGATCTTCATAGCCCTCTCTGGCCAACATACCCATTTCCAGGATAGTGACATCAGCCTCTGGCCAGGACTGCCCCGGCCGGTTGAAGAAGTGGCCTGCCAGGCCCGAGCAGAACAATGCCATGCCGTCACCCATTTCGAGAGCGCGATTGCGTCGATGCTCGGGCAACTCCGTGTTGGTGGCGATGGTTTGAAAGGCATTGACCACATCCTGGGTAATCACTTGGCTTCTGGCTGTCTCTTTCACGGTTCTTGCAGCCAGGAATATGGCGTTGCGAATCAATAGTCGATCCGCGCGAGTCAACCGCGCATCTTCGCGATCCTCGCCGCCGGTAATCATGATGCGTGCGGCGATCTCCATTTCACCGAGAATATCGCGACCGCCCCCCTCTTCTTCGACTTCATCGTCATCACCTAATATCGCCTCCAAGGTACTTTCATCGACATTGAGCGGATTAAACGCATGCCCCCGATCAAGCAACCTCAACGCAGCGGCAAAAGGCGGTAAGCTGACATCGACATTGGGGTTTAGCGTGATCTGGTTAACCGAAAGGCCGTGGTGGGCAAAATGTTGTCCCAACAGCGAAAACGAAGCCCCGGCCTCGATGATAAAAATGCGTGGTCGATGCCGGGCCATCATCTGTTGCAGCAGATACACCAACAACGCCGATTTCCCTGCCCCCGTGGGCCCCAGTATCAGCATGTGGGCATTCTTCTTGCGGTCATCTTGGTGCAGCGGGTCGAAGACCAGCGGTTCGGCGCCTCGGTTGTAGAAAACCAGGCCCGGATGGCCAGTCCCACGCGAACGCCCATAGAACGGCAGTAGACTGGCAATGTGGCGAGAAAAGACCAGGCGTGAGCGACGTCGGGATTTGTCCAGGTCGGCGTCATAGGCCATGGGCAGGTTGCGGATATAGCTGTCGAGTGACAGTAAGTCCGCTTCCTGGGTAATGGGCTGCAGGCCGTTGGGTAAGAGCAACGCGTGAAGTCGATTCAGGTTATTGCGCAGCGTCTTATGATTCTCTCCCCGCACATAGAAGGCCATGCTCACGGGATACAGCTTGTTGCCCTGGGCCATTTCCCGCTCCACTTGCTCGGCATCTTCCCGAGTAATCGACGCCTCAGCGGAATCGCCCACTGATGCGCGCTTGATCTGGGCAATATGATTGCGGGTGGTGTCCTGCGGCTTGAGCGTGAGTGTGATCGCCATAATGGTGTGTTCAGGCAGACGATCGAACAGCGAAAATACCTGATCCCCAGCCTGGCGCTCTGCCGTAAAATGCCCAATGTCCGGTGCCCGCCGCAAGCTTTGAATACTCACGACAGTATGAGGCATATTATCGAAAATCCAGCTCGCCGTTGCCTGGTCGGAACGTGGCATCGACAGGGCCAATTGTTCCGCAAAGTCATGGCCGAATGGCAAATTGTCATCACCCGGGTATGGCGCCAACTGCAGAAGTGCTTCCGAGTTACCCTCTGCTAACGGTGGACTGGGATTGAACCAACTCAGCAACCATTGATAAAACGCCTGACCGTCAGCGCGTTGGGCCGTGATCCCGGCGGCGGCCAATGAGGTGATCCATTTGGTTGCCACATCATTGAGCGCTTCTTCCACCTCGATAGCTGCTGGAGTATTACCATTGTTCTTCAAGCGACGGTATAACACTACACGGATCCTACGTTGCTGCCCCTGCCAACGCGAACCGGTGACCGTGGTATCGTCAAACAAGCCTCCTGGTCGAGAAATTGCCTGCAAGTGTTTCGTCATCACCGACTGGTAGTGTTGTGAATACTCCGAGGCACGAACCATCGAAGACGGATAACTGGCCAGTAACGTATCAAATTGGGTGAGCTTGGGCTCATCCTGCACATATATCTGCAATATCCAGGGCGCGTCATCGCGCTCGGGGATGGCCTCGTTGATTGCGGTTTGAATCGCATCGCGCAGCTGTGTCATAAACGCTGGCGTGCGGGCTTCGCACCCGACCGGCTGAACCTCGAATAGGGCCCCCAGACTAACGCCATCTTCCAACAAGAAGGCTTTGCTCTCAGGCAGATATTCCATCCAGGGCAACAGGTCGGTAAACGACGGCGGACGATGGTACTGCTTTTCTACCGATTCGGAAGTTAAGGGCGAAGCGTCCGAAGGATCGAGGAATTTTGAGTTCGTCATGAATGCCCTACTGCTTGTCGGGCGAAGGTACGGCCACTGCCGGCACCTCACCGGGCACTTCCCCCGGTAACGCGTACTCCGCCTTTTCGTAAAACGGGAATGTGGTCACATAGCCCGGTACCGGCGTGCGTTCACTGCCCGATAGATGAGGAAAGATATACATCACCAGTGTGGGGTTCGGTAGTCGGGGAAATACCGTATCGATTTCATTGGCGGCCTCTCGAACGAAGCCCTGGTAGTGGTCAACACCGGATTGCGGTAACGGCTGACCAGCGATTGTTCGAAGATGGTCAGCCTTCTGAACATCAACCATGTGCTGATCGTAAATGGACTTCATGGTGGGGCCGTCCTGCGGTAACACCGACTCCTTGGTGCTAGCACAGCCGGCCATCAACACACTAGTCCAGACCAGAACCAGTGGTAATCGTTGCGTGTTCGAAAAGATTCGTTTCATGATGGAGTTTCCTACCGTTGGAATGGAAATCAATGGGGAGTTCATGATCAACATGGATCGCCAGCTCGATACCCGCGGGCACAAATACCGCATCGAAGCTCTGGGCCTGACGCTCCCGCAACCACTGAGCGACTTCGTCGCTGCCCCCGCCTACTGTTTTGCCCAATACGTATTTACCCGTCTCACCAGAGACCACGCTAGTGGCCGTACCCGAATCGCTGATCAGGGTTGTGGTTTCAGACTGCGCCGCCGCTTCACCGGCAGCTTCGAGCGCCATCACGCCAATGCGCTGGGCCAGAAACGCCGGTGCGTTGGTCTTGCGCTCTCCCGTAATACAGGGAATACCGCGCGCATCGGAAATCCAGCCCAGCGGTCTATCGCTGTTTCCACTGGAACCACCCAACTGATTGTCGTCACTGGATAGCGTCTGGATGGTGCCGTCCTCAAAAACAAAGGTCACCGATTCCAGTTTCCCGGTCACGCAGGAGAGCGTCCAATCACCGATCGCCGTACCGCTCCAGATCATGCCTTCAACACCTGGAATGCGCAGACCATTGGCGGCCAGGTTTTCTTTGCCGGTAATCACCTTGAACGGCATGGGGTCGCGGACCTGCCCCTGGATAGGCACCCTGCCCACCAATGCGGTCATACCGGTGGATCCAATCAGTGTGGCGTTGCGAGGCACTGTGTAGACGGGGAGCATCGTATTGAGGGCATCGGACCCTTTCGACACAAGCGATTGCACCTCCGGCCGGGTAGTGTCTAACGCATTACGGCTGGTGCGAGTGAACCGGTTGATCAACGTCTCCTTATCACCGTCAGGCGATGGCGTGAACTCCAGGGGAGTAACCCACACCAGCGACTCCGATTCCTCCGTTGATGCTCCAACGCCATCCAGACCGAGTCCGATCGGAATATCAGAACCGATGGACGACGCCTGTGACGATGGAGTTATAAACCGATTGGTCAGCGAATCCACCTTCGCTGTCAGTGCGGCGATCGCTGACGTAGTTTCGGTAGGTGCTGCGTCCATGCGCTTTGTTTCCAATACTGTCTGCACTCTCGATAACACGTTGTTCTCGATCTGTTTTCTATCGTCGACAAGGCCGCGATTCTCCAGTTTGAGGGCGGTGTTATCCCGACGCAGGGCATTGAGTTCCGAGGTCATGGCGCTGACATTCGCCGTCAGTGTCTTGATGGTGTCTGCGGGTGTATCGGCATCCGGTTTCGGCGCCCGCGGTACGGCCTCCAACAGCTGAGGTTGCCCTTCTTTCGGGGAGCAGGACTTCAGCCCAACAAGCACTGCCGTCAAAACAACGGAGCCGGCAAGAATAGGTAACAAACGATTACTGGTGACCATCGACATGGTTGATTCCTATCCTCTCTCAAAGTGCCACATCAAAGGGGCGGTCAGAGACCAGATAGACGGCTGTCGTATCGGCCTCATTGCCGGCGGGTAACAAGCGATTATGTTGAAACGTGGCGGCCAACCATGACCCGCGCAGTTCCCGCGGATCCAGCACCACCGCTGTTTGAGTACGATTGGTCAGTTTTACGGCGGTGACGTACCGCAGACCTACCTTCCAGGCGGCGACCGGCACGGCCTCAACCTTGGCGCCATACACCAGATCGACCGGTTTGCCATTTACCGGCATGGGAACCACACCCGACTGACGGGGGATCAGTCGCGTTGGCGCATAGAGTTGTTGAGCCGCATATCGGGTTAACGCAGCATAGCCCCATGAACGCGATCGAGTGCCATACTTCGACTTAGCTGCACCTGTATCTTGCGGTGTTTCCAGCAGTATCTGCATATCAGGCAGTGAGCGCCCCTCTGCTTCGCCAGGCGCTGCTGAAATATCGAGGACGTACATCGGACCATCGGTTTCCGATCGCGCCATTACACGGGTAGGCTCAAAAGACTGTCTGGCCAGCAGGTAAACGGTGCCGTTGATGCTTTGAGTACGTAGCAATGGCGTCAGCGTCTGCGGCAAGCCGATACTCACCGAATCAGGGAAATGAACAAGACGCTCTTCGCCCACGACCAACGGGATGACAATGGGTGATTTGCTCCAGACAACTCTTTCAGGACCGTTCGAGGCCACGTCATCGGCTTGCGCAAAGCACACCACGAAAAAACATAACCCTAGAAGAGCAACCCATTGGGCTGGAGAGTAACAATTCGGTGCTTTCATCTAGAGGATTCCTCTTCAGTGCTGGTACCCGTTGCACCGGGTTCAGCCAGTTCGGCATCGGTTAATCGACGCGGGCCTTCACTTCCGTACCCATCAAGAGCCATGCCCCAGGGATTAGTTTCAGGATCGATCGCTTGCCTCACCACGCGAATCGGATATCGAATAGTGGTCTGCTTAACGGTCATGCCTTTCACCGACTCCATCAAATCCAGATCCAGCCATACGATCCATGCGTCGGAGGACAACACGTCTACACGGCGTTCTTCGTAGCCATGCCCCGGGACTTCATGCACGCCCCGTACCCGGTAAGCCAGCTCACCGCGCCTGGCTTTTAGCTCCATATCCTCAATCAGATCATTGCGGTAGCGGGGCGTCAGGTAAGGCGATATCCGAAAAATCGCACTGCCATAATCAGTCGCGCCGTTCTCGGGCCACCGATTGAGTTGCTGAAAAATGTAGAACGCGAACGCATAGACATTCGCTGGAGGCACTTCCTCGACGGCCAGCACTGCGCCGGAGCGCAGATCGGGTGGCACATAGACGCGCAGCTGTTTAGGGGCCTGACTCCAGCCAACCCAGAGCGCGAGAATGATCAGTCCTTGTAGGGCGATGACGGCCCAGAGGGAGCGCAAATGCGAACGTACATTATCGATTTCGAGACGGTAGCGGCGCATGCTGCGTTCTCCCGATATCCCAGGACCCACTCCGTAGCACCCAGGGGACACGATACAGCCCCATGGTCTGCAGGCGGATACGTAACCATTGCTGGTAATAACCTTCTGGCCGCCCACGTTTGATACGCTGGAACAGCGTCGCCATGACCACGACTGTGGCCACCACGCCGACACCGGCGATCCCAAAACCCATAGTGATTGCGCCCAGCAACCAGGCCAGCAATAGACTGAGGGGCAGCCATATTACAATGGCCACCCCCACAATCATGCCTAGCTCAGAGGATGAGCAGCCTTTAAAGATGGCGGGCTCGGCATTGAGCCGATCCGCCAGAATTTCATGGTCGTTGGACACTCACGTCTCCTATCGCAGTCACTTGTTGACGTCGGGCACTAGATGACGCCTGCCGCTTCAGTGAGTAGGTAACTGGCGAATATCAGCACAATCGCACCGACAATCCCGAGCACACCCACTTCGGCCCATTCTGCCTTGCCCTGGCGAGCTTCATTGAATTTTGCAAAGCCCAAATACGCGATCCAGAGAAATCCCAAAACCGCAATGGCCAACCCAAGCACCAGGCCACCATCTTTGATATAGCCCTGAATCAGGCCAATCCAGTCCCCTGCTGGCGGACCGGTACTCGGCGCGACCGGCGTCGGCAATGCCGCCCAGAGCGGGAGTGGTACAACCATCGCTGCCGTTGCCAATAACGACCTGCGGATGGCAGCAGTCTTTTTGCCGAAACTGATTTCTGTATTTGATGTACCCATAAAAACTGTCCTCTTCTATAACGCTGATAAAAATGGGGACTATCCCCGCATCCCACTGCGATGCTCCGCCGCTTGCCCTTGCGGGACTTTCTCGATTGACTCACCGCAAATAGAAACCCAACACCATCAAAACAATGCATGCCCGCAGGCTGCTCCAGGTCAGGTCAAAGACTGTGGCCTGACCTTCTTGCCAGGCCCGAAATGTGCCCATGGCGACCCAAATAACCCACACAAACGCCAACACCAGGACCATCGACGCGACAGCCGTCAGCATCGTGGCCGGGGTAATACCGGAACCGGCTTGAAACGCAGCTTGTTGTGCCCCGGTCATTTCTGGACCTAACGACGGTAATCGCCGCCCAGTGGCGGGAATGAGCGCGGTTGAGCGCGAGGTGCATCGATGTGTGACTGGATGCCGTCCTTGATCTGCTTCAGGTCCTGACGCAGCCAGTTATAGCGAAATCGGATACGGGAATCCTGCTCAGCGTTGGCCTCTGCACGCTTAATTAGTGGCTCGAGGGCATTGAGC
>TARA_R110002110_G_scaffold128033_1_pt1 | contig 86942 bp, 74 predicted proteins | sample TARA_R110002110 | Tara Oceans TARA_R110002110 (sample SAMEA4397330) | marine metagenome | biome: Polar Biome; feature: [SRF] surface water layer (ENVO:00010504); material: water (ENVO:00002006), including particulate matter (ENVO:01000060) such as... | depth 5 m | reverse complement strand
TCAGAGTATTGCCAAGATTTATAAATGGGTAGATGAGAATGGTAAAACACATTATACACAAAGCCCTCCCCCTGGTGATACGCAGTCAGAACAGCTAAAATTAAACTCTAAAGTGGATACGGAATCTGCCCAAAAACAATTGGAATATCAAAAAAATAAAGCCGATGACCTTCAGTCTGAAAGACATAAGAAATCTGAGATTGCGCAAAAAGAAAAAGAACTAGCGGCAAAAAAAGAGGAATGGTGTGAGCGAGCAAAAGCGAGTAAGGCTAGTTTTGAACGCCCCCGTGTAAATGCGGTTAATGATGATGGAAGTCGTCGCATTATGGGTGATGAAGAACGTCTGGAGGGTCTGATTAAGGCAACAAAAGAAGTGAGAGACGCCTGTAGCTAGTAATCAAGTGAATTGAGGTTTATTCATCTTGTGATTCGTTACCAGTTAGCGGCTCAGGCTTTTCCAGGGTAGGACTGACATTGTAAACTTTTTGAATTAATTGTTCTGCTAAATCGCCTTTTTTGGTATCTTTAAATTCTTTCCATACTTCAGCGAGTGCGTACCTTGCTTTATCGCCACCCATTAGTGCTAAACCACTAAGTGCGCTTTGTGCAACGTAAGGATTATCTGACATAGCCATTGTCTTTATATAATCAATGTCACCAGCTTCACCATTCATGCCAAGTGCGACAACAACTTGTGCACGGTGAAATTCATGTTCATCATTTTTGTGGTTACGAATATATTCTAGCTGTTCATCTGTATTAATAATTTTTATGCGGTTGATTGTGCTTGCGAGTGCAATTCTGACCGGAGGTTTTTCCAGTAACTCCCAAGCAAAGTCCGGATGTTCTTTTTTATCAAGTTTCCACATATCATCTAGCAGGTTATAGACCCCTCTATGCCAGCGCATTGCATAAAGACCATGCATGGTATTCGTTAGTGATCCTACATCTGTTTCAGTTAGAGCCTGTTTAACATCGAAGAGTAATGCTGAACCAGACATGATTTTTTTTTGTAATAACGGGTAATCGATAAGGTTTGTGGTGTCAGTGTTTAGAACTTCCGGGTTTGGTTCAGTATTACTAATGCTATCTTGATTTGAACTGAACGAAGAAGAAACAGGTTGAGAGTCGTCTTGATTGTCTGAGCAGGCATTTAGCAATAAAAAGCTGAGTAAAGTCGATGTGAAGATTAATCGCGACCCGCTAGACATATAGGTAGAGTTATACATTGTCATAATACGTTAACGTAATTGCAAAGTTGTAAAACGTTTAGTGGTAGGGCAGGCTATCTATTTGCCCCAACAAAATGCGACATCACCACCCGCGGTCTTAGTTCCAGTTTCGTCAATGCCGAGTGCGCCACAAGTAGCATCTGTCCACCCCGATGGTGTTGCAGTCAAATCGAAGTCCTGATTTCCAGTTCCGTTAGCGTTTGATGTCAGTGTATATTTACAGGTTTCACTCTGAACGCCTGCTGCGGTGCATGATGTTGGATCAGTCAACAGTAGTCCACCGGCTCCCACCGTATCGGTATATTGTCGAGTATTTGAGTAAACTCGTTCTTGTCTGGCTGCCATATCAAGTAGTGCGGAACGCCCCTCAGAACGTTTACTGCGTTCAGTATATTTTGTGTAGGAAGGAAGAGCTACTGCAGCGAGTAATGCAACGATGGCAACAACAATCATTACTTCGATTAATGTAAAGCCGTGAGATTTTTTATTAGACGACATTTTAAATTCCTTCAGTTACTTAAACGATATTAATCGTATTATAAACAGCTATTGATAACAATAAACCCCGGGTATTCCCCGGGGTTTGTCTGGTTATTCCTGATACCAGTAAGTTTGTGAGGCGTCATTGTCACTTTTTCCAGGAGGAGGTTCTTTACCGAATAAATAGGTGACTCCTTCAGTGGTGTATACGGGTACCACTTCAGGGGGTATACCTCCTGCTCCCAAGGTCATAACCGCATCAGTTGGAGAGTTTGTGTTGGGATCACCATCCCAATTCAATGTTGGTGCTGCAGTTAAAATGCCTAGGTTAAACGCGCGACCATCACCCACCTGTGCTTCACAGGCTTCCGCGCCGGTGATGATTTGGCTTCCATCTTCCGGGACATATGTCGAGAACAGTATGGTTCCAAATAATACCCTTGGGGCTGCGAGAGCTTTTTCACCATCCGTCCCAGTGGTGTCAAAATCGAGATACCAGCCTTCTGAATTTTTCTCAGATGTTGTGCCTGTCAGCCCGGTTGTTAAAGTGATTGGAACTAAATCAGCATTGGCTATAGGAGCACTTGAGTTACTTGTTCCATCGATCTGGCTTGGGTAATCATCGGCGAGATTGTCTGCACCTGCATCGGTCAGCGTACCAATTTGAGCATCTCTTAATGCGTATAAACGATCTGAAGTATCGCGAAACAACGGGTTTGCTCTATTACCTGTTGATACCACGACGTAATCAAATTCACCATTCGCAGCATTAGAGAAAGTGGTATCCCTAACTTGTACGACTGATGGTCGGAAGAAGATGCGACGTTCATTTGCAACTGTACCGGCAACCGATAGGTCTGCAAATTGACCCGCTACGGTACTGCCCTGTGGTCCGCCTGCCGCGTTTGGAGAAGAACCTGAGGTCTTAGTTGGATCAATATCGCTGCCCAAATCGACGCGCCAGACTTTACCCGCAGTGTCTCCAACATACATACGATCATCAAAGCCGTCGCCGTCCGTATCAAATACGGTGATATTGGAAGGAATGGCGTAATACATATTAGGTACTTGTATATCTGCGCCACTTGAAGCAATACCTGCGCCCGCATTAGCCGCATGACTAATCCAGAATATAAGTTTACCGGTCTCAGCATCGACGACGTAGATGGCATTTCCCTGATTAGGTGTTCCAGCTTCCAGACCAAATTTCTTATTGCCTGAACCATCAAATTCATCCAAATTTGTATCGTAACCGCCGCCAAAGATGAGTACAGTTTTACTACCCGATGCAGTTTTAATATCTGCGACATTTGCATCGGACCAGGTTTGTCCCAAACGGGAGAAATTACCCGTGGCACTGCCAAGAGCTCCAGCACTGTTATCGACGGCATCAATACGCCATAAGAGTTTAGGTACAACACTAGTGGTAGACGTCGCGTTGGCAATTACAGCAGATATATCCAGACCATAGACGGATGATCCGCCACGTCGCTGTGACATAAAAACGTGTACCTTGTCACCGGATTCAATATTACCATCCAAGTCTGCATCTTCTACTCGTAATATCGGTGTCGCATCTAGCCCATATGTATGTGTGCCTGTCAGGTTTGTTTTAAGTGAAGATTGATTTGCCAACATACTATTAGGCATAAATGACCATTCTTCTACACCTGAGTCGCCATTAATAAAGTGGAGCCCACCGTTATTTGAGCCAACTAATATCTTGTCGATAAACTTGTCGTTCGGGGTGTCGAAACCATAGGTCATGACATTCGGACTAGAGTGGAGCACATCAGAAAACCAGAAACGGGTATCAGTAAAGCTGCCGTCTCCATCTTCGTCGTCAACATCTTTGCCTAACATCCAGCTCATTAAATCGGTACAAGCAGCATCAGGCGGTGTATGCGTGCCGGTGCATACGGTACTTCTGACTTTAGTTAGTGCTGTGTCGCTGCCAGTCCAGTTGGTTGCTGTAATCTTTAAACCGGAACCAGAGAGTGTTGTACCAGTTGCTGGTGTACCTGCGTTATTAATATCTGTGTAGATAACTCTCGAAGTGTAATCGGTTATCTCGCCCCCGGCGCCACCTAGATCGATAGTTCTCCCGTCTGGTGCGACACCTGCGTTAGTCCATTCGCTGGTTGCTGTCGTTTTGAATTCACCATCATCGACAGCGGAACTATCCTCAACAACGGCCTCAACAAGGTTTGCGTCGAGCACAGTACCAAGCGTACAGTCATCGGTGTTTCCGACAATACCGTCAGCATTAGAATTGGTGCAAACATTGTATTTTTTAAGGTTTCCTTCCCACCGTTTTTCAAGCGCAGGCGTAAACAGTCCAAAGTAAATATCATCACGACTGAACAATCGGTTAAATGTATTTACTGCGATAGAGGGTGCTGAGAATGAACTAGGGTCGCTTTTTACATCAGTGAGAATGGTATTGAAAACATCTACAAGCGAACCAGCTGTTGTCGCATCAAAATATTGACCGTCGCCGAGATTTGCCATGTCCTTTAGATACTGTGTATTGGCTAGTGCACTAGCGGAAGAACCTAGGTTGAAGCCAATGGTGTAAGTTTTTACAGTTTGATTTCCATCCAGACCGGTACCCACACTTGAGGTGGACTGGTCATTTTCCTTTAAATATTTTACCAAGTCAGGACCACATTTCTCGTCAGCTGTATAGTTATGTGAAGAATCCCCGGCAGATTTAAATGTACTATTATTTGATAGACAACTATTACTGCCGATTATTGTCTCGATGTCATCACGTGAGCTACTACTACTGCTGTTTGCCTCACCATCAGTCAATAGGACTTGGTAATTGTTTTGACAGGTCAATGTCGAACTAAACGGGCTGATATATTTTGGCGACCCGGCAATTTTTCGTGTCTTACAATCGGAATCATTTAAATTAGTCGCTGGGTTACAGCCATTTGGTGTCTGTATGCCGTATATATCGGAATCCGGGTTCAAGGCGGTATTACTAACAGTGGCACCACGGCAGTCCAGTGGGCTGCCGCTGGCACAGTAACTTGCTGGATGGCTGATCCGAGCTGAGCTGGAGTTTGCTCGAGATTTACCCCAATCGACATGTTCCCCTCGCCAGTAGTGCGCCGCTTCGGTCAAGGTTTCTGTTACCGGTGTACTACCACTGGCAGGGAGGTCATCAACCAGTTCAATGAGCCTTTCTCTGACGGTTTTGTATGCAGAGTCTGCCGTATCAGAGTAAGTAACCTTGAGCCTAGGAGCAAGGGCAGGGTTGCTATCAAAACTTTCTGCAGAGCGCGTGCCGGTGCCTGTTTCTATGACAAACCCCAGATCAGCACCACTTGTCCAACCTGCGGCCGTGGTGATCATTTGTGAAACGATGCTGGTAATATCTGAGGTTTCATAGATTTCACCAACAGTATCCCAAGGATCCGGCACCCAAGTTACATTACCCGTTGTTGTCAAGGTTCTACTGCTTATGTCGTTATCTGTTGTTGTGAAGACATTAGAATCAGCATCGCTAGGGAGTTCGCCTTTAATGGTGAACGACGCCGCGCTGGAGTCGGTAGTCTTTGCATAAAATTGTATTGATGCCGCTGTAATAGTGGCATCGACAGGGATATCGATCGCTTGAAAGCGTACACCAACCGTGTCTATTCCCAGGCTAAGATCGGTTCCGTTTATTGTTACTGTAGTGCCATTTTGTTCGGCATCATCAGCTACGATGCCACTCTGACCAGTTTCAGTAGTGGCATAACAGTTTCCAGTGCCGCTGGTATAGCTGTATTTAAATTTAACGGCACTGGATGAGTCACCTTCGTGGCTGACTATTTCACGTAATGATGTCGTTGGGTTTGTGGCACTGGTGATGAAGAAACTCATCGCATTACCGCCACACCAATTGCCATTGTCTACAGCCGTCTGGACAATATCTTTTAATTCGTTGGCACTACCACCGTTATCAGTGGTCTCTATCGGAACACCGTCGGTCCAGCTTGGCACAACCCATTTGGCCGTGTTACCGGTGAGTGTGCGAGACGAGAAATTGTTTGCAGTAATTTCAAATTCGTCAGAGTTTCCGCTAGTAGGATTCTCTGCTTTGATATCCCATGTTGTGGCCCCGGTACCATCGTCACTAGGGGTAAATACCAATGAGGCATCGGTGATAGTAGCTCCTTGAGGGATCTTGATATCTTCAAAGCGCAGTCCAATAATTTGTTCATCACCTGGCGACGCAACTGTTGTTGCAGTTGTGTATTCGATGCGCAGGCGCGGGGCCTTGGAGCTAGAATTATCTCTGCTTTTTACCGAACGCGAACCAGTCGTCGTCGTAATGATGAAGCCCATTTTGTCTTCACCAAAGGTACAATTGGTATTGACGGGGGCAGCAGCGGGAGCAACAGTGCAGCCTCGACTCACGATTTCCTGAACGATATCCTTAATATCCGGGCTGGTAATTTTTTTGTTTTTATTGGCTGCTGGTAAACCTGTCCAAGTTACTGATGCTGAAGTTTTTGTACGTGATGAAATATCATAATCGGAATTGCTAAAGTCTGAGGGATTATCCGTATCAAAACCTTTTATGACCACGTTTGTGGTGGAGGTTTTTTTATCTTTTATCCAGAAATCAAGATAGGCATGTTCTATGATGGAGTTCGCAGGTAGAGACAAGCCATCAAATAGGACTCCAGCCAATTCGGTTGAACCACTGGTACGAAAATCAAGGTCATTATCGTAGCGGGTCATATCACCATCAGAGATATTTTCTTCAGCATCTTCATTAGTGCTATCCACTCGCTCCGATATATTGGCGGTTGATCCGACTACGGCCGTTCCGGTGCCGATCTCGATTGCCTCTATGACAACATCACCCAGACTCATTTCACCATCATCACCCGCACCATCGTTATTTTCTTCGCCGTCGTTCTCACCGTCGGAGATATAGGCTTCATAACTCAATTCACCCGGAACAGCGGTTTCGCTAACGATATTGCCGACATTTTCATCGATATAGGAAACAGGGAATAATACCGGACCACCCGAACCAGACGTAAAACGCATTAATCCGAGGTTAACGTCTTCAACATCGCCGATGATCTGTCTCATGGCGTCTTTTAATACTTTTATTCGTTGGTCACCACCCGCTTGTGGTACAGAAGAGCCCATACTTCCAGAGGTATCAAGTATAAACATGATATTCGGCAGGATAGTTTGATCAATGGTTCCTGCAGAGCTAGTGCCGGCGCTGAAGTAGATCTCAGTGTCATCAGCGATTAAAGCTCCGTTGCTGCTGTTACTCAGGACGAGCGAGAAACTCAATAAAAAGTAGCTTAGTTTTTTAGAAATTGAATAGTGCATAATCGTATTCTCTCTAGATAGTGTTCGATAGTTTCGTGTATCAAATGAAAACGTTTATTTGCAAGCCTCTTTAGCTGCTTCGCCTTCTTCCCAGTTTTCTTTGCATATTTGTTCGCCATCACCGCTCACGGGATAAACACAGGTTTTTTTAGTTGTAAAGTCATAACTTAGTGCCGTTCGTTTTCCAGAAGGACAGATGACATTGAAATTACGAGTTGTGCCATCTAATCCCTGATCTAAAACAGAAGGGCCACGTTCGGCTAATGCGGTAGTTGTTGTTAAGCCAAACAACAAGAGTATGGATGGGAAAAAAGTATTGGGTTTCATTTGCATAACTCCTGAAATTGAATTTGTAGCATGTGCATATGTTTAATGTCGGAAATAATTAATTGAAAAGTCTTGCTGAATATATGAAAGCCGATTCGGCAATGCGGTATAAAATAATCAATCATTAGCCGGCCCTAGTATTTTCCCCCCGGCGTGAATGGTGGTTACCAATCCGGTAGAGGTAGTGGAAACGCTTGATACTTCATAGTGGTTTTCCGCGGTGAGGCCTTGTTCGTTGCATAATGCAGGGTTACTTGCATCACACCGTTGCGGGTCTGTTGACTGCTGAAAAGATGCGCTGTAAGTAATAGAAGTTTGATTTCCATCGAAGTTGTTAATAACGACATCCGTAAAATTATTGAACTCATTTTCAGCGGAATCCCAGAAATCATTCCAGGCAACAGGTAGTGCCGATTCTGCGGCTTGAAAAGAGTAGTTGGTCTCTTGTGAATTTGCGGCCATTTTTTCTTCTAGCGTATTGGTGCTCATTGAGGTGACCGCCAACATGGTTAGAATAATCATAAACATCAGGGTCGTGAACAAGACTGCTCCACGTTGTTGCCCGAGAGATCTAAAGTTAATTTTATTAATAATCATTTATGGTTCCAGAAACTAGATAAAAATATTCAGTCATTTAAATTGAGTTATTGCGAATTCTTACTGTGGTTGTGTAGACCCAAGGATCATATGCTGCGTCTGCAAAGTTCCGATCAATAATGTTAAATGTGAGTCGGAGCTTGACGCTAACTACATTTGGCCAGTTAGCTGTACCGACGGCTGCTGCTGTTGCATAGGAGTCGGCATCGGCATCGGTATCAGCGTCACTATTGATACCATAAAGAATTTGCATGTCGCTCACACCTTCTACTAATTCGTCGCCATTTCTAAATAGGGCAGGGCCTTTTGCGCCATTTCCAATGTAATAGCGGTTTACCATTAACCTTCCTGATGAACCATTGTCAGAATTGTACTTATTACTCAGGTCGGCACTGATATTTTCAGTGGCTGCGTGAGCCAGTCGTAATTTGTCCGTGGTACCATCTGCTGGTGAATCGTCAATTTCAGTAACAGTTGTTGCGCGAAATAGGTCGGTACTTTTGCAATCTGAGATAACTACATAGTCATTTAGCTTAATGCCGCTGGCGACATCAACATAAACATCATCAGATTTAGACTCAACATAAGGTGTCTGTACTCCATACGAACTACCTGACATATTGCGTATAGTAATGCCATCCGTGCCTGCAACAGGAGTCAAACCTGATGCAACATTAGACGGTTGCCAATTTGCGGCAGCATTTTCGAAGCCTTCCAGCGTATTTGAAACATCATAGTCGCTACCTGCTGAAACACCCTTAATATTATTTTTTATGGCATTGGAATCCCCTGAACAACCAAAGAAACCGGACATACTGATATCGTTAATCAACCGTTCAACTGCAAAGCGTGCATTTTCCTGTACACGGCCCACTTCATTTTGATTTTTGTAGATTCGTTTATTATTGATTAATAAGGTTGTTGCACCAGTTAATAATAATGCTCCAATGGTGATGGCAACTAATAACTCAATGAGTGATAAACCGTGAACGTGTTTTTTTGAATTAATAATCATTAGGCTGGATCCGCTAGCATATGGGTGATTGTATTATTTGCGCCGTCTCTACTTTGCCAGGTGAGTGTGACAAAATATTGTGTATACGTTGCTTGTGCTGTCGTTGTGATATTGGCTGTCGTGCCGGGAGGCAGGTGATTAAATAGTTGTTCGTGCCAGCAGATTAAATCATTAGCTGCTGTTGCTGGTGAAAGAGTTTCATCACATGTTCCTTCAGCCCAAACGGTAGGGACCGTATAGTTCCCTACATTAGTATAGCTAGCGAGGCTCCCCATATTATTACGCATGCGATCCATGATGTCGTAAGCAAAGATATTATAACTGCTGCGCATATGGGCATCGGTACTATATTGTAATCCTCTGAACTGGAGTGCGGCGATACTTAGAAGACCTACCGCTAAAATTATCATGGTGATCAATACTTCCAGGAGTGAGAAGCCAGAATTTTTTTTGTTTATCATATGATTTTTCATCTTCATGGACATGCGTGCCTATTGTCAGTTGACGGCCTGCCAAGTGCATTCACTGTGATTTCTCGCCCGGCTTCGCCAGTACGGTCATCACAAAGCGTGAAAGTTGATGCTGAATTTGTGAAGCCGGATGAGTCGTAAGTAATAGAATCATCAGTGCCTGCAAATGTTGTTGTGTCAAGACCGCAGGTGAGCTGTACAACACGAATAGTGTCTGCGCCATCTGCTATAGTCCAGCCAGCGCCCCATTTATTGCCTACGGTAGCACCGCTAGCGGTCACATCTACATCAGTGCGGCGCTTAACAGCTTCACTTTTTGCCAACTGTAAGGATGCAACGAGCCTATTAGCATTGGTTGTCATACAGTTGTTTTTAATCATGGCTGAAAAACTCGGTAGTGCAACAGCAGCCATTATTCCTGCTATTGCGACAGCAATCATTAATTCCATAATGGTAAAACCACTATATGTATTAAATTTAAATTTCATTTAATTTGCTCACAAGATTAAATAATCCATAATCATTTATACTGCTAGTTATAGCAAATATTAAATATTACTGTAGCTTGATTAGATAAACGGTGGTGTTTGAGGGATGAAAGGCAAGACGCGTTTAACTATTGTGAACAGGTTCACATTCTAGATTATGACTAAATACGATTTCATTATTATTGGTGGCGGAATCATCGGCATGACAACCGCTCGAGAATTGGCCGCTCGCGGGGCAAGCGTTGCTCTTATTGATAAGGGCAAGTTGGGGCAAGAAGCCAGTTGGGCGGCGGGCGGGATAATATCATCTATGCGCCCGTGGTCAGAAAATCCCGCCTCAGCCGAGCTATCTGAACATGGCAAAATGTACTACCCGCAATATATAAAAGCATTGTTAGATGAAACCGAAGTGGACTCTGAATATGTGAAATCGGGGTTAATTATCATTGAGGCCAAGCATATTGCCGATATTAATCAATGGGCTAGTAGTAAGTGTATAAAAGTAATAGAAAAAATAAATAAAACAAGTGCTGAGATAAAGCTCCCGGAACGCGCTATTTTACTCCCGGAGATAGCGCAACTGAGACCACCCAGACTTATAAAGGCATTAATAAAGAGCTTGGAGCAGATGTCGGTTTCTATCTTTGAAAATACGGATATCACCAATCTAGTGAAAAGACATGGGCGTTGTGAACAGCTTGAGTTTAACGGCGGCAAGCTGTCAGCGGAATCGGTGATTATTACTGCTGGTGCGTGGAGTAAACGAGTATTAAATGACAAGTCTAGTGTTATGAGTATCCGACCGGTCCATGGTCAGATGATGTGTGTTAAGCCAGCAAAACCGTCATTGGAATCAATAGTCTTGGACGGTGGACACTATCTAATTCCCAGATTAGACGGACATGTACTAATTGGTAGCACCATGGAAGATATTGGTTTTAATAAAGAAACGACAATGACTGCGCAAGAAGAGTTACGAGGTTGGGCCACTTCTATCTGGCCTAGTCTGAAAAACGCAACACTAACTAAACATTGGTCTGGTCTAAGGCCTTCGACCGACACTGAAAAACCGTTTATAGGCCCAATTCCGGATTTTAAAAACCTCTATATCAATGCGGGACATTTTAGAAAAGGGATATTACAGGCCCCTTCATCGGCAATATTACTGGCAGATATGTTCTCAGGTTGTTCTTCCTTTATGGATATTAATCAATTTTCTATTAATCGACAGACAAATTTAGCTGAAATGGTGTGACTAATGATAATTCAACCTATGCGAACTCCACTTTATTCTTGGCTTCTATTATAATGCGTCCATGAGTCGAAAAAATGTCCAACAGGATTGTATGAGCAAAGATCAGAACACTATCAAGTCAAAATTACTCGAGTACGATATTAACCCGACGTTTCAGAGAAACGAGATTGCCAGAGTCCTGTTGAGTAAACCGCAACATTTATCAGCGGATCAAGTACTCTCACTGGTCAATGAGAATGATGGGCATGTCTCAAAGGCTACTGTATACAATACATTAAATCTTTTTGTAGAGAAGGGACTGGTCAGAGAAGTTGTTATTGATCCTGCGAGGGTTTTCTATGATTCAAATACGTCTTACCATTATCATTATTTTAATGAAGACACTGGTGAGCTATACGATTTTGAATCAGATGATATGATTTTAAATTCGAACTCCTCATTACCTGAAAATACAGTACAATCCGGTTTGGATATTGTTGTTCGAGTAAAAAATTCAACATAACCTTTCTTTAATTTTTCACAATATGCCGGAATAGCTCAGTCGGTAGAGCAACTGTTTCGTAAATAGTAGGTCGGAGGTTCGAATCCTCTTTCCGGCACCATTCAAAGACTCATAGCGGTAGTCTTTACTAATCACAGCCGATGGCATAATGGTAGTTTTGTTTGAATCATAAGGTAAATTCTTAGAATGTTAGGTTTTTTCGAAAGAATTGGCGATAGTCTTTTTTTAGTACAAGGCACTCTTGCATCAGTTGTAGATAGACCGCCTACTAAAGTCAGCATGACGATGAAAAAGGGAATCTGAGAGAAGAGGGTTATTATCAAGCAAATCTCAACCTTTAGGTTTTAATAATAGATTTAATATTCTAAAAACCTACTCCAAATGGGGTATGTTTTAGTAATTCAAGGCTAATAGTAACGGGGCGACCCCCCGTTGTGATGGATGTCATGTTATTATCTTTCTCTTTTCGCACATAGGGCATGGAGTTATGATAAATAAGAAATTAGTTTTAATCGTCTTCTTAGTAATATTATCTTTCAATGCTCATGCTAGAAAGGCCGTGCCCATCATTAACTACTTAGACATTCCTGTAACAACAAGTACTGGAGACACAGTTACCGAGGAACAGGTTTATAAATCGATTGTCGTGGCGGCGGCGGAAAATTTATGGACCATAAGTAAAAGCCCAGAGAGAGATTTGATATCTGCGACATTAGTTGTGCGGAATAAACATACGATTGTAGTGTCGATTCCTTACTCGGATAAAAAGTTCTCAGTCAAATATCAAAGTAGTATTAATATGAAATATAGCACTTCAAGAGGTGTCACCAATGCCATTTCCAAGAATGCCTTTCCTGGAAGTTCTGTAGGTGGTTCGTCTTCTGAAGATATTCCTAAGGGCGCGCCATTAATCCACCCATTTTACAACAAATGGGCGAGGAATTTGGTTTTAAGAATCCAGTCAGAATTGATGAAATTATGATAAAGGATTTAAATCTGGCTGTGAGTCACATTGATTGATATCAGTTTTTCATGGATGGACAGGTTGAATTATGATTCCATGTTTATATAGTAGGCATAACGTCAAGTTCATTAATCTTTCATATGTCATTTCAATCATCACCAGGATCGCCTGAACTCATTTGTGAGCAAGCGGAGAAATGGGTTGTTCCTGTGTGTCGTTGGTCCTTATGGCAAGAAAGCAAGCACGATAGAGGTTCACCTGATGTGAGCTTTATTGATGCAAATTCACGCCGAAAACTAAGCCGATTTGCAAAAATGGCGCTCAAGGTCACGCATGATTGTACTTTTGATGTCCCTAAAGCACGTTTTGTTTTTGCTTCACAATACGGCGATATAACACGAACGACAAAGATGTTATCGGACTTGGCAAATAAAGAAGAGTTGTCCCCAATGGCCTTTAGCATGTCTGTGTTAAATTCATGCGCAGGTGTATATTCGATTGCTAAACAGGATTGTTCTCCAACAACAGCAATTTCTGCTGGCATATCGAGTTTTGGATACGGTTTATTAGAGGCTTCGTTGCAATTTAAAAATAATCCTGAGGCTCCTGTTATTTATGTTTATGTGGACGAAGCTCCCCCTTCAGTTTGCGAAGTACAACGAAGTGAGTTATTAATTTCTCGCGCTATTTGTATTTTAATTTCAGAAAAGCCCGGTATCAATATTTCTTGTCAGATATCTGATGCGGATAATTCATCATCTGGGCTTGTTCAATCAAAATCATTCGTTAATTGTTTGATGGATAAAGAAAGCTGTTTTTGGGAAGGAGAAGGAAGGCGTTGGAGTTGGAATTACAATGAGCAATAGCATTAATTATTTCTGGAGGCTTATAGCTACTGGGTTTTGTTTTGCATGCTTTGGGATGGGATCCCTCATCATGGTTGCCATTATTTTTCCTGTCATCAGTCTTGTTGCAAAAAGAAATAAAGCTAAGTATTCAAGGTTGACTATTCAAAAAGGGTTTGCTGTATTTTTATGGTTAATGCAAGTAAGTGGTGTTTTTGAGTTTGAAATAATAGGCAGTGAAAAACTTCGCAACTGTAAAAATGTACTGGTGTTGGCAAACCACCCCACACTAGTAGATGTCATAGCGCTGGTCGCTCATATCCCTAACGCTAGCTGTGTAGTTAAAAGAGAATTGTGGAACAATTTTTTTGTTGGTGGCGTAGTACGCTCTGCTGAATACATCAGTAATTCTGATCCTGACAATCTCATTAAAGACTGTGTTGATAATTTGAAAATGGGTAACCCCTTGTTGATTTTTCCTGAAGGCACGCGTAGTACACCGAATAAATCATTGAAATTTAAACGAGGGGCTGCGCATATGGCGATAAACAGTGATGCGCCGATAATGCTAATTACGATAAACTGTAAGCCATTAACTCTGACCAAAGGAGAGAAATGGTATGCAATCCCCGCGCAGAAAGCGCATTTAACAATTGAAGTACTTGAGACGTTAACGATAAATCATTTGGTTGAGTCTCGAGAGAATAATAAAATTACAGCTAGACAATTAACTCATGCACTAGAACAATACTTTACTGAGGCAATCCAAAGAAATGGAACAATTACGACTTGAACTTAAGGAATTTATCATCAGCACATTGTCTCTTGAAGATATCGTTCCTGACGACATCGGTGATGATGTTGCTTTATTTGACCCGGAGGGTCTGGGTTTGGACTCTATAGACGCGCTTGAAATTGGTGTTGCGCTGCGTAAAAAATATCATCTGAAAATTGAAGCCAATAATGCTGATAATCGTGAATATTTTTATTCAGTCAATAATCTAGCACGGCTTGTTTATGAGCAAACTAACAAACAATAAGTGTAGTTTTCCTTCTGTAAAAAATATTTGGAGCAGGTGGCAAAAGAAATGACTGATAATGAAGTAGTAGAGGAAATCAAAGTAATATTTGCAAATACATTTGAAATGGACACCTCAAATATCACATTAGAATCACACTTATTTGAAGACTTGGGCTTGGACAGTATTGATGCTGTCGATCTCGCGATTAGAATGCAAAATATGACGGGAAAACGTTTCAAGCCTGAAAACTTCAAAAGCGTGCGTACTGTTGGTGATGTCGTTGAAGCGGTTCATGTACTCTTGGCAAGTTAAGTATTCTTGTGCATTTGTTTAAAAGATTACAAAGTGCAATACCATTTTTAATTTGGGCTGCCTATCCTCTAACAATACTTTTTGGCTTAATGTATTTAAGCCCGCGCTATGTTGCACTATTACTGGCAGTATTACTGATAATTAAATGGCGACGGGATGCCGCATTGTGGTTAAGAAGTTTAGCCAAAATAAATAGTGTGATATTGTTAGTGTTGCTGTTTGTTATCACAATGATATTTATTTTAAACAGTGAGTTTTTATTGCGCTTGTACCCCGTTTTAGTCAATTTAAGCATGTTGGTGTTATTCGTCTCATCTTTGAGGTATCCACCTTCCATTATTGAGAGTTTTGCGCGACTGGAAACACCAGACTTAACATTTTTTGGCATACAATACACACGCACAGTAACTAAGGTGTGGTGCATATTCTTCTTCTTCAATGGGGTAGCAGCGCTTTATACTGCTCACTTTAGCAATCAAGAGATCTGGGCTCTTTATAATGGTTTTATTGCCTATGTATTGATTGGTATATTGTTTGTTGGTGAATGGGCGGTTCGTCAAAAGTTTGTATCAAGATTGTCTAATAATTAATTATGCTAACCTCTCTCCATCAACTTGTATCGAGAGCTACTCATTGTCACTACGAGGTTAGTCATGATGGAGAGGGGTTTGTGTCATCACAAACTTTTATCTCGCGTATTTACGCACAATATGAATATTTAAAAACCCGTCGTGAGAAGCGATGGTTACTGTTTAATGATAGTCCCTTAGATTTTGCCATTCTATTTTTTGCGTTATTACACGCAGAAAAAACGGTCGTAATACCGTCTAATATTTTGCCAGGCACTCTAGATCAGCTATCAGACGCTTATGATGCAATAGCAACAGATGTGATCTTATCTGATTCTAGCGTTACAAATACTGGATTATCTGAGTTAGATGCCCAACTTCAAAATATTGAATTATATACGTCTGGCAGTACTGGTAAGCCTAAGTGTGTATATAAAAATCTGTCGCAATTTGAATCCGAAATTCAAGTGCTAGAGAATCTTTGGGGCGATGAAATTGAACAGTCAACCGTTATCGGAACGGTACCTCATCACCACATATATGGTTTGATCTTTCGTATCTTATGGCCACTCTCAGCAAGTAGAACTTTTGATGCTGTGACTTGTAGCAATTTTGGTGATATTACTAACAGAATCAAAATATTTAGCAGTGTCACAATGGTTTCGAGTCCAGCACAGTTATCACGTTTGCCTGATGTCGTAAGTATATCTTCAAGTGTTTCTCCCCCGAAAGTTATATTCTCATCAGGAGGGCCATTGTCCGCCTTGTCCGCCAAACACTTTCACCATGTGTTTGGACGTGCGCCTGTTGAGGTGTTTGGTAGTACCGAAACTGGAGGTATAGCCTGGCGTTGTCAGTGTGATAATGACGCGTGGACTCCACTAACTGGTGTTGAAATACACAGTGAAAAATCTAATCAGCCTAATCAAGCATTATTGTACTCACCCTTTCTATTTGATGAAGAATATGTGTGTATGGACGATTTAATTGAGTTGTTGCCAAACAATACCTTCCACTTATGTGGGAGAGCTGACAAGATTGTAAAAGTTGAGCAGAAAAGGCTTTCTCTAACAGCTATGGAGCAGAGTCTTTGTGAGCACGCTTGGGTAAATAATGCTGCTGCTATCATTATTTCTGGTCGCCGTGAATGTGTGGCAGTAGCTGTAGTATTAGAGGTGGAAGGTAATCAGGTGCTACTATTGGAAGGGCGTAATAAGCTTATTGAACAATTACGCACTCACTTGTCCCGCTACTATGAAACTATATTGTTGCCACGATACTGGCGGTTTGTTGAGCAGTTGCCGATGACTGAGTCAGGGAAAGTGACACAAGCTGGTTTATATGCATTATTTGATAGTATTGATACTAAGTCATCCGGTGATGGAGTCGGCCATGTTACTGCCTGAAGTGCTTTCTATTAGAACTCAAAAAACAGAGCTCACTCAGGTAATACTTTCACTATACATCCCAAAACAATTGGAATATTTTGATGGGCATTTCCCGAATCAACCTATTTTACCGGGTGTTGTTCAAGTCCATTGGGCGATACATTTTGCACGTGAGGAATTAGGCGTTACCGGGCAGGTCCTTCGACTTGAAAAAATAAAATTTCATTCCGTTATATTACCTGACTCTCACTTAGCGTTAAGTTTGCAATGGAATGAAGAAAAATTATACCTTGATTCCCTTTATACCACGAACCAGAAAAAGTACTCTGCTGGACGCATTGTTTATAATAATGAATTGGCAGAGGCTAATGAGTTTTAAACCGTGTTTGCTGATTCCTATTTATAATCACAAAGCTACTATCGGAACAACCGTAGAGAAGCTAGCAGATTATAATTTAGATATTTTCATCGTTGATGATGGCAGTGATGATGGTACGCAAGCGGCACTTGCTAGACTTAAATTACACTTTTCAAAAATTCATATACTGCGTTTAGAGGTTAATAGCGGAAAAGGAACAGCGGTGATGCATGGATTGTTGCATGCGCAGCAGTCTGGTTTTAGCCATGCGTTGCAGATTGACGCTGATGGACAGCACAATGTAGACGATGTTGCTCAATTCCTGGCTGAAGGTGAAATGCATCCAAATAGTATCATTTGCGGAAAACCAATCTACGACGCGTCTGTACCAAAAGCTAGGCTATACGGTCGTTACATAACCCACTTCTGGGTGTGGGTAGAAACTTTATCTTTTACAATCGAAGATTCAATGTGCGGGTTTCGCCTTTACCCGTTGGCGACGACATGCGCGTTAATTAACGATATAGATCTTCCTAAACGCATGGATTTTGATACGGCGATAGTTGTACGTTTAGCATGGAGAGGTGCACAAATCAAGAATATTCCAACACGTGTCACTTATTCAGAAGATGGACTGTCGCACTTCAATATGTTGTACGACAATCTTCGCATAACAAAAATGCATACTAGACTTTGTTGCGGCATGTTCTTGAGGTTGCCCCTGTTACTATGGAGAAAGCTATTTAAAACAAGTTCTGTTGATCGACACTGGTCAAAATCAAGTGAACGCGGTTCTATTCTAGGCATACGAGCATTAATCTTTTGTTATAAATTAGCAGGAAAAAGAGCTGCTGGTATCTGCTTATATCCTATAGTTGCGTATTTTTTTCTATTTGGCAGAAAAGCACGCTTGGCATCAAGAGATTATCTGAGAAGAGTGCATGCGCTAGATGCGATTCCCAAACCGGATTGGAAAGCAGGTTTTAAACATATGCTGGTTTTTGCGCAGTCAGGATTAGAAAAATTTTCTGCTTGGGCAGGAGATAGTAATAACGAAGTGATCGACTTTCCCAATCAAGAAGTGCTTGATCGAATTCTGTCTTCTGGACGCGGTGCAGTCTTAATTGGGTCTCACTTGGGAAATCTAGAGTTGTCCAGAGCTTTAGCAACTGAAAATTCAGACACAATTATTAATGCTGTTGTTTATACTGAACATGCGCAACGTTTTAACCAAATTCTAACAGAAGCTAATAAGCGATTTAATATCAACTTGATTCAAGTTGCAGATTTTGGTGTTGATACGGCGATTTTATTTCAAGAAAAAATTGATCGTGGGGAATTAATTGTTATTGTCGGCGATCGCACGCCGCCTGCAGAAAACGGACGAATATGTTATGCGAACTTCCTTGGTGGTTCTGCCGCATTTGCACAGGGACCTCTGATCTTGGCCAGCTTATTAGCTTGTCCTGTTTATCTTTTATTCTGTTTGCGTGAAAATGAAAAATACCGTATCTATTTTGAGCACTTTGCAGAACATATTAAGCTACCTAGACACGCTCGTGAATCTAGTTTGCAAACGTATATTCAGCGTTATGCCGATAGGTTGCAGGTATATTGTTTAAAAGCACCTTATCAGTGGTTTAATTTTTACAATTTTTGGCAAAAATAACATTTAAAGACAAAACATCAACAAGGAATAACATGAATCAGAAAGAATCCACATGTAGCATCAATACTATTACTATCGGTGATGATCGTTTGAGTATTGAAGATGTTTTGAAAGTCGCGCTTAACGGCGGCTCTGTATCACTCTCGGTACGATCTGAGTTTCGAGGGCGTATAGAAAAGAGCGCTGCGTTTCTAGAACGACTGCTTACTGATGGTGAAGTCATTTATGGCGTGAATACGGGCTATGGTGATTCTTGCACAGTTAGAACGCCTGATGATCTGGTTGTCGAAATGCCGTTGCATATTACGCGTTGTCATGGCTGTGGTCTTGGTGAGTATTTAGATGAACAAGCGACGCTTGCCGTATTAGTGTGTCGTATCAACTCTCTGGCACAAGGTTATTCTGGTGTGAGAATGGAATTACTTCAGCAGCTTGTGGCATTAATTCAGCATCACATCTTGCCGATAATTCCAGAAGAAGGATCTGTCGGTGCCAGTGGTGATTTAACGCCTCTGTCATATGTTGCTGCAACACTTATTGGGGAACGTGATGCTATTTATCAAGATAAGACCCAGCCGGCTATCGAAGCGTTGGCTGCGGTAGGTTTAACGCCGTTAACATTAGCCCCCAAAGAAGGCTTAGCCATCATGAATGGTACTGCCGTGATGACAGGTTTGGCTTGCTTAGCTTGGAAGCGAGCAGAGTATTTAACGCGCTTGTGTAGCCGAATCACTGCATTGGCATCAATTGCCTTGCGAGGTAATAAAGGACATTTTGATGAACGACTCTTCGCTGCCAAACCTCATGCAGGCCAAAATGAATCAGCTGCATGGATCTATAGTGATTTGGTTGATGAAAAATCTGAAACCGTTCGCATACAAGATCGTTATTCTATTCGTTGTGCACCCCACGTTATTGGCGTGACTCGTGACGCGCTTACCTGGATGCGTCGTGATATAGAGAATGAGCTGAACAGCGCTAATGATAATCCACTCGTAGATGGGGATGCAGAATTACTTTTACATGGCGGACACTTCTATGGCGGGCATATAGCCTTTGCGATGGATTCTCTTAAAACAGCGGTGGCTAATCTGGCAGATTTAATGGACAGGCAGTTAGCACTATTAGTCGATAGTAAATATAACCATGGTTTGCCGCAGAACCTATCGGGCAGTACCGGAGCGCGGGCAGCTATTAACCATGGTTTTAAGGCTGTACAAATAGGCACTTCTGCCTGGACAGCTGAGGCATTAAAGTTAACGATGCCCGCAAGTGTGTTTTCACGTTCTACCGAATGTCACAACCAAGATAAAGTTAGCATGGGCACTATTGCAGCACGAGATTGTTTGCGAGTGCTAGAGCTTACTGAGCAGGTCGCGGCTGCACTGACAATGGCAGGGGTACAAGGTGTTACGTTGCGACTAGCTGCGGATGACGGCGTGCTGACTGAGCTTCAGCCAGAAGTTGAAGGGTTTATTAAGCAAATTAACAAACATTCAGCATTTTTAGATGAAGATCGTCCACTTGATGCCGAACTCAGAACAATGACAGACTTAATTAAAAATAGTACATGGGCTTTATATGGAAGCACCTGATTTAGTTGCAACTATCGATATAGAAGTACCATTTCATGATGTAGATGTAATGAAAGTCGCTTGGCATGGACATTATATAAAATACTTTGAAATAGCACGTTGCGCGTTATTACGTAAATTTAATTATGACTATCCGCAAATGGAAGCATCTGGTTATTTGTGGCCGATCGTTGAATGCCATCTTAAATATGTTAAGCCGGCTTTTTACGGACAAAGGTTAAGGATTGAAGCTACTCTGGTTGAATATCAAAACAGGATAAAAGTGAGTTATCAAATATTTGATGCAGAAGATAACACCCGACTAACTAAAGGTTATACAACGCAGATTGCAATAGACGCCGTAACGCATGAGCTTCAGTTTGTGTCTCCGTCAATTGTGTTTGCTAATCTGGGCGTGCCATGCGATCACTGATATTGGCATGTGCTTTTCTTGCACAAGCATATAGTTTGAATACCGTTCATGCCGATGAGTTAGGGCTCTATCAGCAACTCGGAGATCGTTTTCAACAGCATGCAGTAATGCGCGCGAATTTTACTCAAACCAAAAAAATGGCGGTACTTAAGCGACCATTGATTACTTATGGAAGTTTGTTGTATGCCAAAGAGCAAGGCGTGGTTTGGCAAATTACCCAACCCTATGAGATTAGTTATATATTAAGCGATGAAAGCATGATCGAGATTTCAGTAGATGGAAGTCGTAAAGAACGCATGATTAACGATACTCCTGGTTTTGCTCAAATAAGCCGGATTTTCAGGGCGATGCTTGGTGCTGACACAAACGAGTTAAATTCGTATTTTAATATTGAGATACAAAGTGTAAGCAATGACGATGATAAGAAATGGAAGGTATTGCTGACACCCAAGCAAATTCAAACATCACATTTTGTCAAAGATATTACTGTTGAAGGAGATCAATTTGTAGACTCTATTCAAATTAATGAATCAAGTACTGATAGCACTTTCATCCAGTTTAGTAATACAACAGTTTCGCAAAAACTTAATCCAGCAGAACTCGGATTGTTTGGTCAAAATTAACAATGAAGGTGTTTTCAGCTGAAAGGCTTAAGCTTCATGCTTTTATTTGGTTACTGCTTGCTATAATCAATATCGTTGCTTGTGTTGTACAATTCATAGGTCAATCGCCGCTTCAAACTAATATACTTGCGTTGTTACCAACGACAGAGCGTAATCCTGTCACCGAAGAGGCTGTTGGTAAACTTGTAGATTCTGCAGGTAACCGTGTATTGTTTTTAGTTGGAGCAGATTCCTCAGCAGAGGCAGTTTCTGCGGCACATGTTTTTTCTAATAAACTCAAAGAGTTTTCACAAGAAGGATCGAAAGCTTTTAAGCAAGTGTTTATAGAGGCGCCATCATTAAATGTCACTCAAATCATAGATTATTATCTTCCTTTTCGGTACATGCTGTTAAGTACTTCAGATCGATCGTTGTTTAGTGAAGATACTGTTAATTTAGGTGATAGATTACAACAGAAGCTATACGCCCCTTTTCGAATTGGGTTGAGCGTGCCAATTGAAAAAGATCCATTTGGTTTTACTGATAATTGGTTTGCTAGTTTACCCATAAAAAACTTCAAGCTAGAAGTTAATAAAGGTTTGTTGGTCGCAAAGGATGTAAATAAAACTTGGGTTTTTATCTCCGCCATACCATCAGGTTCTGCATACAATGATGTCACTCAGAAAAATGTGAATGATGCTGTTAAAATCGCCGAAACCACACTAAAAGAGTCGTTTTCACGAACAGTGGTACTGCGTACAGGCGCACTATTTTATGCGAGTGCAGCTAGGATGTCGGCTGAAAAAGAAGTGAGCTTGATCGGGTTCGTGTCCTTAGTCGGAATGTTGATATTACTGTACCTGGTTTTTCGATCAATGCGTCCGTTACTGCTAGGGTCGCTTTCAGTTGGTTTTGGTATTAGTACAGCGCTTGCGGTCACTATCTTATTTTACGGCGAGATTCATTTAATTACTCTTGTCTTTGGTGCTAGCTTGATTGGCGAAACGATTGATTATGCTATCCAATATTTTGCAGCACATCTTGGGGCCGGTGAAGACTGGGATCCTGTTAACGGCATACGGCGTATTACTCCCGCATTAACTCTGGCTTTGTTGACGAGCTTGTTGGGTTACTGTGTATTAGCATTTACGCCTTTTCCTGGGCTAGCGCAAATTGCATTTTTTGCATTAATTGGACTAAGTTCTTCTTGGGTGTCTGTTTATTTATTATTGCCAGCAACATTGACGAAGGCTAATCAACAAAGGTTAGGCGAGGCTGTGATACTATCTCAGAGACTTTTAATCGAGTGGCAAAGACACGTTACGAAGCGCATCTGTTTTATCTCAGTATTTTGTCTACTGGTGATTTCCATTCCCGGTCTGTTTAACCTGAGTGGCGATGACGATATACGTTTATTGGTAAATCCGCCTGCGGATTTGCTTGCACAAGAAAATAAGATTCGTGAGGTATCGGGCATAGGCAATAACAGTCAGTTTTTTCTGGTTGAGGGCACAACACAAGAAGCTGTTTTAGAAAGTGAAGAAGAGTTGGTGGCCCGTTTAGACATACTTGCTAGTCGCGGAGATATCAGTAGTTATACTGCGCTCTCATCGTTTGTACCTTCGGCTAAAAGGCAATTGAAAAACCGGGGTATGTGGAAGGCAAGGGTATTTGCTAATGAAACCAAACTTAAGGAAGTCTTACTGAGGGCGGGTTTACGCGATGAGGTTGCATATCAATTAATCGATTATTTTAATAGTGCAGAAAACAATGTATTAAGTTTAGATAAATGGCTTCAAACCTCTTTTTCTCTGCCCTTTCGAAGTTTATGGCTAGGTAAAACAGTAAACCATACTTATGCGAGTGTTGTGTTACCACATGGTATAACAAATCATCAAGCATTGGCGGAGTTAGGTCGTGTTGATGACTCCGCTTTAGTTACGTATGTGGATAAAGCAGCAAGTGTTTCAACACTGTTCCATGATTATCGTTATTGGAGCAGTTTATGGTTGGTGGGTGCAATACTAATAATTTGTGCTACTTTAAGTGCGCGCTATGGTTTCAAAATGGGATGCTTGGTTTTGATGCCGGCAGTGCTGTCTATAACATTTTCATTAAGTCTGCTTGGCCACCTAAATATTCCACTTAGTTTATTTAATATGATGGGTTTTATGTTGGTTCTAGGGGTTGGCGTTAACTACGCTATTTTTATGCGAGAAGGTTTTATGTTGAAAAATAGCTCTCATCAAGCCGCTTCATTGGCTGGTGTGATGCTATCATCTGGCACAACCTTACTTTCTTTCGGGATGTTATCATTAAGTTCTATGCCTGCTTTAGCTAGCTTTGGTTTAACGATGTTAATAGGGGTAGGTATAGCCGCGCCTTTATCATTTATGGTGTTGAGCTTTGATAAATGACAAGATTAGTTAAGCATCTTTCATTAGCTACTTTACTTTGTGTTGCTGGAGCTTGTTCGAGCTTTGGACATCGGTGCACCCAATTCCCTCAAACTAATGGCCAATATTGCTTGCAGCCGATTATAAGTAGAGATCTGATCTCGATGCAACAAAAAGTAGAGCTTAATTTTAACGATCTTCACGAAACTATGATTGTAGACTTAGAGGTGAACGCAAAGGGCCTGCAGTTCATCGCCTTTACACCATTAGGTCAAAAGCTAATACAAATAAATGATGATAATTTTAAAATAACGAGTAATAACGTGTTGCCGACACACTTAGACTCCATGATGTTAGTTGGGCTGTTACAGTTGGCTTTGTGGCCTAGTGATGCGGTGCTTAATGGATTAAAGGCTCCATTAATTATGAAAGAATTTGCGCAAGAGCGAATATTTTTTTCTAATGGAAAAATTGTGATGTCCATTCAATATGCAGATAGTTTTATGCCGCATAATCAGTTATCTATTAATATGCCACACATTAATTTAAGACTCGATATTAACCAATTATTGATAACCCCAAAAGAAAACCATGCGCAATAAAAAATATTATTTACCGGCTTTAGGTATTGTGAATGCGTTAGGTTGTGGTCTTGAAGAAGTATCTCAGGGGCTTTTTTCTGGAGACACGAGTGGTTTAATACTGGAACATGATTGGTTGATTGAAGGTGCTGCACGCGTAGGTCGTGTTAAGTGTGATTTACCAGAAATACCTGCCGTATTATCTAAATATTCATGCCATAACAACAGATTGTTGCTTGGTGCTTTAGTACAAATAGAGTCAGTGGTAGAGGCCGCGATTACAAAGTATGGACATAATCGTGTTGGGGTGGTTCTTGGCACAAGCACATCGGGGATTGCGGAGAGTGAGCGAACAACTGACGATGCTCTAAAAGAAGAGGGGCAGCAGGCTGAGCATCACTACTTGTTTCATGAGCAGGGGTTGCCAGCAATTTTCCTTGCTGAATATTTAGGTCTTAAAGGTCCTGCTTATTCAGTATCAACAGCATGTACTTCAAGTGCGAAAGCATTTCAATCTGCTCGCAACCTATTGCAATACAATTTTTGTGATGTGGTATTGGTTGGCGGCGTCGATTCTTTGTGTCAAACGACGGTTAACGGTTTTTCGTCGTTAGAATCTATCTCTAAAGATATTAGCAATCCTATGAGTCGTTATCGTAATGGTATTAATATTGGTGAAGGCGCGGCTCTTTTTTTAATGACAAAGGAAGAAGCGAACTTTGCTTTATTTGGTGTTGGTGAAAGTAGTGATGCTTATCACATATCTGCACCCCATCCTGAGGGCAGAGGAGCAGAAGTTGCTATGCGAGCGGCTTTGGCAGATGCAAACAAAAAAGCAACTGATATACATTACTTGAATCTGCATGCTACGGCGACTATTAAGAATGACGAAATGGAAAGCCGTGCAGTCAATAGAGTCTTTCCAAACCAGGTGCCATGTAGTGGAACAAAACCGCTTACTGGGCACACGCTAGGTGCGGCTGGTGCAACTGAGTTAGCATTCAGTTGGATAGCGCTGCAAAATAATCTATTACCCGCCCATGTATGGGATGGAGAAGAAGACTTGAGCTTACCGCAACTCGATTTAATTAGTACTCCCCATAGTTTTAACCGAACTACATCACGTCTCTGCATGAGTAATTCCTTTGCATTTGGTGGTAGTAATGTGAGCCTGATTATTGGTGATAATCAATAATCGGGTAAGATAAGTAGTATTTATGAATAATTTTAAAGTCATACCTGCTATTGCTGAGGTCTTGCTTCACAGCGGTAACATGCGTCTCCTAGATCGCGTTATCGATTTTGATTCCGAGTTTGCGGTGACTGAATATACGCCATTGGGTAACGCTTGGTATGCCGACGATAATGGTAATATGCCAGTGTGGGTAGGACTGGAATTGATGGCACAAACAATTTCAGCACATGCTGGATTATTGAAATATGACAGTGGTAAAGCACTGAAGCATGGTGCATTGCTAGGAACTCGCAGCTATAGCGTTACGACGCCATTTTTTGAAGCCAACCAACCGCTGTATATACAAGTGGCTATGGTCTATCGAGATGAAAGCGGATTGGGTGCGTATGACTGTGCTATTTCTAATACAAATACCGCATTTAAAAACGGAGGCAATAACGTTTTGGCAACAGCAACATTAAAAGTATTTGAACCGGACAATTTTCAAGATGTCTTGCAGGATGATTTGTCATGACTCCCCCTCGTCGTATTCTTGTTACGGGCTCCAGTCGTGGCATAGGACGTGCTATTGCACAACGACTTGCTAATGATAACTTTGCTGTCACCATTCATTGCAGGAGCGGACGTGTTGAGGCTAACGCTGTTGTTTCTGAAATCCTAGAAAGCGGTGGAAGTGCCAACATATTGCAATTTGATGTATGTGACCGTGACGTTTGTAGGGCCACCCTTGAGGAAGATGTTGAACAGAATGGCGCTTTCTACGGGATTGTATGTAACGCTGGTATTACTCGAGATGCCGCTTTTCCAGCACTTTCTGATGATGACTGGGATGCTGTGTTAGATACTAGTCTCGATGGGTTCTTTAATGTTGTGCACCCATTGACAATGCCGATGCTAAGAATGAGACAAGGAGGACGTATCGTAACCTTGGCATCAGTGTCAGGGGTGATGGGTAACCGAGGTCAGGTCAATTATAGCGCTGCTAAAGCGGGGTTAATTGGCGCAACTAAGGCGTTGGCTGTTGAGTTAGCCAGTAGAAGGGTTACAGTGAATTGTGTTGCGCCAGGCTTAGTAGATACAGCCATGATTGAAGAACTCGCGTTCGATGAGGCTCTTAAAATGGTGCCTCTTAAGCGAGCAGGAGCGCCAGAAGAAGTCGCGGCTGCTGTTGCCTTTTTAATGTCTGATGATGCCTCATATATTACTAGGCAAGTTCTTGGTGTAAACGGCGGAATGATTTAATGAAGCGTGTTGTTGTAACAGGGGTGGCTGGTATTACAGCACTGGGTGAAGATTGGGACGCAATAGAATGCCAATTGCGTGGAAGGAAAAACTCTGTTCGGTATATGCCTGAATGGGACTACATTGAAGTGCTTAATACTAGAGTTGCTGCGCCTATTGATAGCTTCGTGACCCCAGAACATTATCCTCGAAAAGCCTTACGAGGAATTGGGCGTGTTGCCATGTTGTCTGTGCGAGCTAGCGAGCTAGCTCTGATGGATGCCGATTTACTTAACAATCCTATTATTCATAGTGGTGAAATGGGTGTGTCTTATGGTTCTTCATCAGGTAGTGTTGAGCCGATACGAGCATTTGCGCAGATGCTGGAAACGGGATCGATGCAAGATGTGACTTCAGCCAGTTACATCCAAATGATGCCACATACTGCTGCTGTAAATATCGCATTATTTTTTGAATTAAAAGGTCGAATTATTCCAACTTCAAGTGCGTGTACCTCAGGCAGCCAAGGTATAGGCTATGCTTATGAGGCAATTCGTTTCGGCAGACAAACCATGATGTTAGCTGGCGGGTCCGAAGAAATATCTGCTCCTAGTTCAGCGGTGTTTGATACCATTTTTGCTACCAGCAGTAAAAATGACACTCCAGACCTTACTCCACGGCCGTTTGACGAAAGTCGAGATGGTCTAGTTGTAGGTGAGGGTGCGGCAACATTAGTCTTGGAGGAATATGAACATGCTAAAGCACGTGGCGCAAAAATATATGCTGAAATTATAGGTTTTGGATGTAACTCAGACGGACGTCATATTACTCAGCCTGAGAAAGAGACCATGTCTATTGCCATGCAGCAAGCACTCGATGATGCGGGCATCCCACCAGATGTTATAGCTTATATAAGTGCCCACGGTACTGCGACTGATCGTGGAGACATTGCTGAAACACAAGCGACTGCATCTATATTTAATAACAAAGTGCCAATCAGTTCGATGAAGAGCTATATTGGTCACAGCTTAGGTGCTTGTGGTGCAATTGAGGCATGGTGGGCAATTGAAATGATGCATAAAAAATGGTTCGCCCCTACTATAAATTTAGAAAAAATAGATCCTGCATGCGGTCATTTGGACTACATCACTGATATGGGTAGAAATATAGATGCGGAATTTATAATGAGTAACAACTTTGCTTTTGGTGGGATTAATACGTCACTTATTTTTAAACGTATTGTTTAGTGTGATTTTAATAGCCTAATTAGGGTTTGGTGACGCTTCACTTCATCTGCTAGGAATTGATTCGATTTAGACTTTCAAAGAACTGGGTTTTTAAAAATAATTTAAGAGGAATTATCGGTGCGGCGTGTTGTGGTTACAGGCATGGGGATAGTCTCATGCATAGGAAATGATCTTGCCACTGTAACGTCATCGTTACAACAAGAAAAATCTGGCATTTCATTTGTGCAAGAATATGCAGATTTAGGCTTGCGTTCTCAAGTTGCGGGCATACCAGACGTTAGTGGCCGTCCGATTATTGATCGTAAAATCAGACGCTTCATGTCTGATACCTCTATCTACTCTTATTACGCGATGAGTGATGCATTAGCCGATAGTCAGTTGGACTCCAGTGTGGTTTCATCACCCAGAACAGGTTTGGTTGTTGGTTCTGGAGTAGGCTCCCCCTCTGAACATATGCAAGCAGTTGATGCACTACGTAGTTCAGGGTTATCTAAAGCAATTCCTTATGCAGTGCCCAGAATTATGGGTAGCACAACTTCCGCAAGTCTTTCGACAGCTTTTGGTATTCAGGGTATTAGTTGTTCTATGACATCTGCATGTGCCACCTCTGCACATTGTATTGGTTACGGTTTAGAGCTTATTCAGTTTGGTAAACAGGATGTGATGATTGTTGGTGGAGCCGAAGAGGTTCATTGGACGACTACCGCATTGTTTGATGCTATGGGCGCTTTATCGACAGCTTATAATGATAATACAGCTTCTCGCCCTTACGATATATCAAGAGATGGCTTTGTTATTGCTGGCGGTGCTGGTGTTCTTGTGTTGGAAGAGCTTGAGTCTGCACTACAAAGAGGGGCCCACATTTACGCAGAAATCACTGGTTATGGAGTAAGTTCAGATGGGTTGGATATGGTCTTACCATCAACCACTGGTGCTGTACGCGCTATGCAATCTGCGATAAATCAACACAAGATAACAACAGCTAATTCATGTGTTGATTACATTAATGCCCATGCTACATCAACACCACTCGGAGATATTAGTGAAATTAAAGCTATTGAGGAGATATTCGAAGACAAGACGCCTTTAATCTCCTCAACGAAAGGACTAACTGGGCACCCCATTGCTGCCTCTGCAGTACATGAGGCTATCTATTCTATGTTGATGCTTAAGGGAAAATTTTTAAGTGGCTGTGCTAATTTAACAACTTCAGATCCAACAATTTCCGGGTTGCCTGTACTTGCACGAGGTGTTGATAAAAGTGTGAATGTAATTATGTCGAATAGCTTTGGTTTTGGTGGAACCAATGCGAGTTTAATATTCCAACGGTATGATTCTTGATGGCTAGTTTGAATATGGTAATTCAGTCACTTTAGAGGCTTGATTGCGACGGCATTAACTAATGTTTCCTCGCGTTTTTTGGGTACAGGAAAGCCAAAAAACTCTAACATCCCACAATCAGGTCTGCTCCACCATAAAAACGGTAGGGAAATTCTGGAGTCTGGTAAGTCAAACCCCTCCTTACGAATGATGTCTATATATTCTTCTGCCGTTTTTTGTACATGCATGGCATGCCTGAAAAGATATTTTATTTGTGGAGTGTAAATGTAGCGGCGTGTAGATTCGGCAAATAATAGTAATCCACCAGGTTTTAAAACACGAAAAAATTCCGACATTGCGGCTTCTTGTTCAACAATATGATGAAATGTTTGGTGGCAAAATACTAGATCAATGGATCCGCTATCAATGTCGATGTGAGATGCATTTGCTGCATGTAATTGAACCATGCAACTGCATTTGAGTGCAGCTTCACCTGAGCGTTTTTGTATATCTGGGTCTGCATCTATGGCCAGAATTAAATCCGGATTAAATTTTTTAGATAAGGCTTCAAAAGAAAGACCAAAGCCACAGCCAACATCTAGTATTGTCGAGAAGCTGCGGTTGTCGAAATCCATTAATCTATGCAGATCATTGAGCGCACGATCGAACACACGGTTTTTCCAGACACTCGTTTGCAAAAACCAATCGCCAAATCGTGATTCTTTTACAAATGGCGCATTTAATCCCATTATCTAGATTTCATAAGGCTGAAAATACGCATATGATTTCCCAAAAATTGTGTGAAAGTTTAGATTTTACATGACCTCCATTATATAGAGAACAGACAAGTTCAAGCATTTACAACCCCTGACATTATAATAGTGTAACTCCAGTTATCGTGATAATGAAGATTAACTTTCAAGACAACATATTACTGGCAGTTGTAGATTGGTTCAGCACTAGTGCAACAAATTTGATTCATTATATCGCAAACGATTGAAGCTTCGTCTTTTGATAAAATACACATAAAAAGAAAAGGACAACAACATATCGTCCAGCGTGTTGCGATGATAATGGTGAGACGACAGTTGGATTTATATGCAAATTAATGAAGTGACTACCTTCGCAGAGAAAACTAATGAAGTTATTGTGCAGTTATAGTTGTCCGGTCGGGATCTGATATATTTTCGGGAATAGTCATTCTTATTTAATCAATGTAATAGAGGAATGCTTGATTACACTTGAGTGCCTGGACGTGAAGAAATTTTTTCATGCCATTTCAATGTGTTTGTGTTTTCTTTGGGAATTTCAAATTCAGCAAATTTGGCAAAATCGACGACGACTAGCCCAGTAATGTCGGCCATGCTGTAGAAATTTCCGGCAACATATTCTGACTTAGAAAGTTGTTTTTCAAGGCGTTCGAAGAATATTTTTATACCATTACGTCCGCGTTCAATGAGCTCTGGAATTATCTTGTCGCCTTCGCGGCCACCGACACCACGTAGGGCAAAGTCTTCAAAACCGTTGCGAAATGCATAAATAACAGACTGCAGTCCGCTATGTTCCATGTGACGATCACAAGAAATAACCTGTGCGCGTTCTAGTGGAGTACTACCAAAAAGCGGGGGTTCAGGATGTATATCATTTAGATAGCTACAAATGGCAGGGGCTTCACTTATAACGGTGCCATCATCCAATTCTAATGCCGGACATAGACCCCAAATTGTTTTTGATAGATAGCCTTCTTTCAGGTTTTCTCCACCGAAGAGGTCGACTTCTACAGAAGGGATGTCGAGACCTTTTTCAGCGATAAAGATTCGAGTGCGACGCGGGTTTGGTGCCATGGAACAATCATAAAACTTCACATTAATTCTCCTATTGATTAAGTATGTGTAATGTCAGTAAATCACTCATATAATCTTGAAAATAAGGACTGCTAAGTCCACAATAGTCTACATAATGAACCCGGGAAGACCAAGAGAATTTAATACTGAGCACGCGTTAGAGGTTGCTATGCAACAGTTTTGGCGCGCAGGTTATGAAGCGACCTCGCTTCAGGATTTGCTTGATGTGATGAAATTGTCAAAAAGCAGTTTGTATCAGACCTATGGTAGTAAACATGAATTGTTTTTACGCAGCATAGATTTCTATCAACAAACCTCAGTTGATGCATTGCAACAATGCTTAAATGATTCTCCCACTAGTAAGGCGTTTATGAAAAAATTACTAGAAGATGTCATTGCCGAAGCAACATCAAAAAAGAAAAAAGGTTGTTTTTTAGTCAATACCGCGAACGAGTTATCACACAGAGACAAAACGGTGTCTACAGTGGTGCTGAATGGATTTGCCAATATAGCAGGGGTGATTAAAGAAGCCATCAAGCTCGGAAAAAAAGAGGGCGCGATAACATCAACAGTGAGCACAGATATTCTGGTTAACTATATCGTTTCTAACGTTAGCGGTTTAAGAACGATGGTAAAGAGTGGTGCTAACAAAAATGAACTAGCCCCGCTGGTAAATATGATTATGAAAACGGTGTATAAATAAAACGGGTACAACTTACTAAGTTGTACCCGTTTTTGTTTTATTTCAGTGCTGTACCCAAAATATTATTGAGCGTTGCACTGGGACGCATTACGCTACTTACCTTTTCGATGACTGGCATAAAGTAACCGCCGATATCAACTGGTTTGCCTTGTGCAGTGTTTAGTTCTTCAACGATCGTTTGTTCATTTTCTCCCAACGATTTTGCCAATGTAGAAAATTGAGATTGTAGCTCTGTATCTTCTGTTTGTTCTGCAAGCGCTTGCGCCCAATACATAGCAAGATAAAAATGACTGCCACGATTATCTAATTCACCGGTTCTTCGTGAGGGACCTTTGTTAGTATCCAGTAATTTTCCGGTGGCCTCATCTAGCGTCTTTGCTAATATTTTTGCCTTGTTGTTACCCGTTTTTATATTGATATCTTCCAGCGATACGGCTAAGGCCAGAAACTCACCCAGAGAGTCCCAGCGCAAATGGTTTTCTTCAATGAGTTGCTTAACATGTTTCGGCGCAGAACCACCGGCACCAGTTTCAAACAGTCCGCCGCCTGCCATCAGAGGGACGATCGACAGCATCTTGGCGCTGGTTCCCAATTCCATAATTGGGAATAGGTCAGTGAGGTAATCACGTAAGATGTTACCGGTGACAGAAATAGTGTCTTTACCACGAATAATTCGCTCAAGGGTATAACGCATAGCGCGGGTCTGGGACATGATCTGGATATCGAGTCCAGTCAGATCGTGATCTTGAAGATAAAGATTTACTTTCTTTATTAATTCCATTTCGTGCGGACGGTACTCATCCAGCCAGAATACGGCAGGCATGCCTGATTGGCGTGCGCGGTTTACCGCCAGTTTTACCCAGTCGCGTATAGGAGCATCTTTAGTTTGACACATACGCCATATATCACCTTCTTTCACATTCTGTTCGATCAGCACATTACCTTTATCATCGACGATTCGTGCGATACCATCAGTTTGGATCTCGAAGGTTTTATCATGAGATCCATATTCTTCTGCCTTCTGGGCCATTAATCCAACATTAGGCACACTACCCATAGTCGTTGGATCGAAGGCGCCATGCGTTTTACAGAAGTTAATCATTTCTTGATAAATGCGTGCGAATGTACTTTCAGGAATCACGGCCTTGGTATCTTTTAGTTTGCCATCTGGGCCCCACATTTGGCCGCCTGAGCGAATCATTGCTGGCATAGAAGCATCAACGATTACATCATTGGGTGCATGTAGATTAGAAATTCCTTTTGCTGAATCAACCATTGCTAGTTCAGGGCGGTGTTGGTAACAGGCATGGATATCATGCTCTATCTCTTCGCGAAATGAAGTGGGCAGGGTTTGAATTTTATCGTAAACGCTACTGATACCATTATTCGGGTTGACCCCTAATTTATCAAACAGGTTGCCATACTTAGTGAACAGTTCTTTATAAAAAACTTTAACCGCATGACCAAATACGATGGGGTGAGAAATTTTCATCATGGTGGCCTTTACATGCAAGGAGAACATGACGCCTGTCTCTCGAGCATCTTCCATTTGTTCTTCATAGAAATCGCAAAGTGCCTGTTTGCACATATACATACCATCAATGATTTCACCTTCCAGTAAAGATGTTTTTTCTTTCAGAATGATGATTTCACCAGATGTTGTTTCCAGTTCCATCCTGACATCACAAGCCTGTTCCATGGTGATGCTAATTTCGCTACTATAAAAATCACCGCCATGCATATGTGATACATGGGTGCGGGACGCAGGGCTCCACTTTTCCATTGAATGTGGGTTTTTGCGTGCACTTCGCTTAACTGCATCGGGTGCGCGTCGATCTGAGTTCCCTTCCCGAAGTACTGGATTGACAGCACTTCCGAGCACTTTTGAATAGCGTTCTTTAATAAGCTTATCTTCATCCGATTTTGGATCTTCAGGATAATCAGGAATGTTGTAGCCTTTTGACTGCAACTCAACAATGGTGGCTATTAATTGAGGAATTGAAGCACTGATATTGGGAAGCTTGATAATATTTGTATCAGGTACTTGAGTTAGGCGCCCCAGTTCTGCCAAGTTATCTTCAACTTTTTGATCGTCTGTGAGGTAATCAGGAAATGTAGCAAGTACTCTAGCTGCCACCGAAATGTCACTTACCTCAACATCTATACCTGCTGCTGAGGTAAATGTTCTGATGACGGGGAGCAAAGAGTATGTCGCTAACAGTGGTGCTTCGTCAGTTAGTGTGTATATAATTTTTGAATTTCCCGTAGTAATCTTCATTTCTCCTCGTTAAATATTTATTTAATTTATTATTAATCCGCTCTGTGCCAGCAACCATTATGCCAGAATCGTAATGACGTTTTTTTTGCCTTTATCTGCTTGATTCTTTTAGTCTTTGAACAATTAGAGGTTTCGCCTGTATTCAGGTAAAACGATCGAAAATGAATCGGACGTTTAATATCAGTATTATTTATGACTGCATTCGATCTGTATGGATTAATGAAAACCAAGTGTTTTGGTTTGTTAATATTATGTTAATGTCCGTTTATAATTAAGACTTAAATGCTAAAAAGCTATACTACGCGTTGTTCGGCTTACAATAATAGTGGCCTCTCTCTGGCATAATTGTCGACAATATACGGTTGAAAAACTAATTTAAGCAAACTAAACTGGCATTTACCACATAGTATTGTCAACAATTTTTAGAGGATATCCAATGAAACTTGAACCACTTTTCACTTATTATGCAAATTTAGGTACAGCGCTTGATATCGGTAATGGTCCTTTTGGCAAACGAATGACCTTTGAAGTACACGGTGGAGAATTTAAGGGTGAAAGACTCAACGGTAAGATCCGTGACGCAAGTTGTGCAGATTGGATGACAATTAGTGAGGAAGGCTACGGTCATCTAGACGTAAGGGCAAGTTTCGAGACAGATGATGGTGCAAATATATATGTTCAGTATTCGGGGGTAATAGAACTTACTGCCGGAACGATGGCGGCTCTTGAAGGCGAAAGCGGGACAAATTTCGGAGACCAATATTTTTTTACTAACCCACGGATGCAAACTGGCGACGCACGATATAGTTGGGTGAATAATATCTTTTGTGTTGCACGCGGGCGTTTGGTGCCTGGTAAGGTGGAATACGAAGTATTTCAGGTAGTAAATGATTGAGCACCCTAATAGATAGAAAATACATTATCATTCCTACATAGTCCTTTCATTTTTCAATTACTATGGTAATTGTCGACAATATAGGGTTGAAATGCTAATTTACGCGTTATAAACTCGTTTTTATCGATATAATTGTCAACAATAATAAAATAACAGTTCAGGGGTAGTCTTTAAGTTAATGTCTGAAATCAACCGTGTCTGGCGATTGCGTAAGCGTCCTATTGGGGATATTACGAACGACGTCTTAAGTCTTGAAGAAGAATCTCTACCTGAACCTGATACGGGAGAATGCCTCTTTCGTCTTAATTACCTATCTTTAGATCCTACTAACCGTATCTGGATGAGCGATATGGATCAGTATATGCCGCCAGTAGCACTCAATGATCCGATGCGCGGCGTAGTATGTGGGACGGTTGTTAAAAGCAAGAATGCCGTTTTTAAAGAAGGCGATATTGTTAGCGGCTTAGGTTCTTGGGCGGACTACCAAATTGGCACACCTGAAACAGTCAGTGTTATGGGTGATACGGGCTCTGTTTCGATTGTTGATGCTTTTGGCACATTCGCCCTCGTTGGCCCGACAGCTTATTTCGGCTTACTTGATATTACTCATCCACAAGCAGGTGAAACAGTTGTTGTTTCTACCGCTGCAGGAGCAGTCGGATCGATTGTTGGACAGATTGCCAAGATTCAAGGTTGCCATGTTGTTGGACTTACAGGAACGGATGAAAAATGCCGATGGATTACTGAAGACCTTGGCTTTGATAAGGCCATAAATTACAAAACTGAAAATATAAGTGAGGCATTACATCAAGCGTGCCCAGCTGGAATTGATGTTTATTTCGACAACGTCGGTGGCGAAATACTTGATGCCTGTCTAAAACAAATGAATTTAAATGGACGTATTTCAACCTGCGGACTCATGTCTCAATACAATGCTGTTGGTGAAGTTCATGGGCCGAAAAATTACGGAATGGTGTTAATGCAGCGTCTTAAGATCCAAGGGTTTATCATTCTTGATTATATGGATAGATATCCTGAGGCTATTAGCGCACTGACTCAATGGATGGGCGAAGGCAGGGTAAAGGTACGCCAGGATGTTGTTGATGGCTTGGAGAATGCCTTGGAAACAGTTAAAAAATTATATTCGGGCGCAAATACAGGCAAGTTGATAATTCGTGTCAAGGATGTATAGCAGGCTTTATCGACGTTTGAAATTAGTACGATCTGCATTCAAACGTTCGATTATAGAACGAGCAATATGCAAGAATTATTTTAATTCTTTTAGCAAACTATCTAATAAAACAGTTAGATATAGTTTAAAAAGTGTTGATTAAGTTTATGGCATGATAAATGCTATTAGTAGTATATGGCTGAAAAGTTACAAAAAATTAAATTTAATTTCTTTCTGAATCTAGAAAATATTAAATGTCCAGTTAAGTGAAGCAAAACAAAAATCAAAACAGGTAAATTGATATGGGAATGTTAGTTAATATCGACAACGGTGGAACGTTGACTGATATATGTGTACTGAAAGATAAAAGTGTTTATAAAACAAAAACGCTTACTACGCCGTATGATTTAAGTAAGTGTTTTTTCGACGGTCTAAAATCAATCTCAACTGTGATTTACGGTGAAGAAGATGTCGCAAAACTTCTGATGGAAGTTGAGCATATTCGTTATTCAACCACTCAGGGGACTAACGCTATTGTAGAGCGTAAGGGGCCAAAACTGGGATTGATACTGAATAAAGGCAATGCAGACTTAGCTAAGCGTATGCGCGCGCAAGATGAAGATTTGTTCGACTTCTTAGTCGGCGACCGAATCTCTGAAGTTGATCTTGCCGATTTGGGTGATGAAGCAAAAGCTGCCGATACAGCGACCGTTATTACCGGTCTTACATCTATGGGTGCCAATCGCCTCGTTGTGTGTTTCGATGCTGATCAGGCTGCGAAGTTTGAGTCCCAATTCAAAACACTGGCATTTGATGTTTATCCGCGTCACTTGTTAGGTGCCGTACCGATGCTGTTTGCTAGCGAGCTGGTTGATGATGTGTCAACTGAAAGACGCGGTTGGACTGCATTGACCAACTCATTTTTGCATCCTGCTATGGAAAGCTTTCTTTACAATGCTGAGAATCGACTACGTGAGTATCGTACGAAAAATCCATTGCTGATATTTCGTAATGATGGCAACGCATCGCGTGTCGCAAAGACAATCGCGCTAAAGACGTATAGCTCAGGTCCACGCGGCGGAATGGAAGGTGTGAAGACATTCTGTAAGCAATATGGTCTTTCAAACGCAATGACTATGGATGTGGGTGGAACGACAACTGATATTGGTCACCTTGTTGATTTGAATCTAAATGAAGAGCGACGCGGTAAAGTAGAAGGCGTGCCTATTTCTTTTGGTTTGTGTGAGATTCACAGTGAAGGTGTTGGTGGCAGTTCTATTCTGTCTGTTAAAGACGGTGCTATTCAGGTAGGACCTGAAAGTGTTGGCGCAGTTCCAGGGCCAGCTAGTTTTGGTCGAGGTGGTAAAAGTTCAACAATTACAGATGTTAATCTACTCTTGGGCTTGCTCGATCCATCAACCTATTTCGGTGGTGGCTTAAAGCTCGATATTGAGCGTGGTCGTGCAGCTATAGATGAAAATGTTGCATCACCATTAGGCATTTCCGTTGATGAAGCACTGCACAAACTGCGTGATGCTTATGAGCAAAAGATTGCTGACGGTCTCAAAGGTTTTGGTGATGTTACGAATGATACTGTGCTATTGGCATTTGGTGGCGCTGGCCCCATGAATGCTTGTGGCGTAGCAGAGTTGGCAGGTATTAATACCGTCTATGTGCCAAAGACTGCCGCTGTGTTCAGTGCTTTCGGTATAGGATCTTGCGATATTGGGCAGAGCTATGCTGTCGTGCTATCTGCTAATAATCAAGACTCGCTCAAATCAGCTTACGATGATCTTATTGAACGTGCTGAACGTGATATGTTTGCAGAAGGTTTCGCTAAAGGCGACATTGAAATAAGTGCACAGTTGGTAAGTGAGTCAGGTTCAGAAGAATCTACTCATCAATTAGATGGGAAAGTGACATTGCCAAAAGCTTTAGAAAAAGCGGATTCAGTCACGCTCGAAGTGATAGCGACTAAACCTTTGAAGACTGAAGATAACAAGCAGGTCAAAACCAAAAAAGGCAAGGCGGCTACAGCATCAGGTACACGAACAATTGTTGGCAGTGATCTGAAGAGCCAGGACGTTTCAGTCTATAGCGTGAATGAGATGAAGCCGGGTGCACATGCTGCTGGACCAGCAGTTATTGAAGAAGATTACTTTACCTGCCTTGTACGTGAAGGTTGGGAATTTGTTGTGACAGAGGCAGGTGATATCTGTCTGACTAAGGGGGCTAAATAATGAAAGTTTTAATGACCGAATACCTTCGTATCGATTTGGATACAGAAAATTGGGAATGTCGTGTTTGTGAGCATGTGATTGGCTCTGCTCGTGGGAATTACAAGGAAGGTTTGTTGGTTTATAATCGCGACCCGGCAGATATCCATCCTCATATTATCGATCCCGAAAAATATAAATTCACATTTTGTCCTGATAAAGACTGGGTCAATATTCTTGAGTTTTATTGTCCAAGTTGTGGTACGCAGGTTGAAGTTGAGAACACTATGCCAAATCATGAGCCACTCTATGATATGGAAGTTGATGTAGACGCTCTGAAAGAGCAGTGGAGTCATCGAGAAGAGATTACAGAGGCAACGATTGGTCCTGACGTTTTAGGTGAACGTGAGCGTCATAAACATAGCCACTAGTTAATAAATACTACGAACAATAAGTCAAACTACTAAAAAGTTATAGGAAAGTAGATTATGAAACGAATATCAGTTGATATCGGCGGCACTTTTACCGATTGTTTTTTGGTTTGGGATAATAAATATATCGAAACCAAAGCGTTAACGACACACCAAAATTTAGCCTTAGGGTTTAATGAGGCTGTAGAAAAAGCATATAGCGAATTGAATATTACTATGGAAGAAATTCTATCTGAAGTTGATTCGGTTCGATATGCGACAACGCTTGGGACAAATGCATTAATAGAACACAAAGGCCCTCGCATGGGCATGCTGGTTACAGCAGGTTTTGAAGCAACAGTGCCTCTTAGTCGTGCGCGTGGTTATGGTGAAGGTCTGGACAAGTTAGGTAAGGCCAATTTGCCTGATGCCCGACGTCCTGATCCATTAGTATTGCCAAATATGATAGAAGGTGTGCGTGAGCGTCTGGACTTTGAAGGTAAGGTCGTTATGCCACTTAATGAAGATGATGTCCGACTTAAGATCAGGACCTTATTTGATAAAGGGGCTCAAGTTATTGTTATCTGTTTTGTTAATTCAGTGGTTAACCCAATGAATGAAAAACGTGTTGAGCAGATTATTCTTGAGGAATATCCCTCGCATCTGTTAGGTGCTATCCCGGTCATTCTTTCTCATCGTGTTGCAGGGCGAAAAGGTGAATATGTTCGAGCCTCTTCAGCAGTCGTTGATGGTTATTTGCATTCGACTATGTACCACGCGATGACTCAGTTGGAACAAAATCTGCGCGCACATGCTTACGTGAAACCCATGTTGGTTATTCATAACTCAGGTGGTATGGCGCAGTTAAACTCAACTGATGCGTTGCAAACTATTCACTCTGGTCCAGTTTCTGGGATCAGTGCTTCTGAACATCTAGCTAAAGAAGCTGATCTGGGTAGTGTTGTCGCTACCGATATGGGTGGTACCAGTTATGACATTGGTATCGTTGTTGAGGGTGGTATTAAACATTATGACTTCAACCCTGTTATTGATCGTTGGATGGTTTCTGTACCGATGGTTCACTTGGTGACATTGGGTGCAGGTGGTGGTTCTATCGCCTCTTATGATCGTATGTATAACACGGTTGCTGTAGGGCCTAAGAGTGCAGGTTCTGATCCAGGTCCAGCATGTTATGACCGTGGTGGCATGAACCCGACTGTTACTGATGCAGATTTGGTTTTGGGTTATCTCGATGCAGAGAATTATGCAGGTGGTGCAATTCCTCTGAATCCCAAGCGTTCAAACTTCGCAATCGAAGAAACACTTTGTGATGACCTGGATGTTGAAGTGGTTGAAGCTGCCTTGATGATTAAGGAAAAAGTTGATGCTAATATGGCTAATGGTGTGAATACCGAGTTACGTGCTCGAGGTTATGACCCTGAAGATTTTACCATGCTGGCTTATGGTGGTAATGGTCCATTACATTGCTGTGGTATCGCGGGCCGTTTGAACATCAACAAGATTTTAGCAACGCCGATGAGCTCTGTATTCTCTGCGGTTGGTGCGGGTAATATGCATCAGATGCATATTCATGAAGCCTCGTTATTCATGGTTCTTTATGATTCTAATAGTCGACATGTGTTTGATAATTATGCTCGATTCAACGACATTGTCGCTGGTCTAAGTGAAAAAGGCAGAGCTGACTTAGCCAGACAGGGTGCAGACGAAGGCGATATTCTACATTCGCTTGAGCTTGATATGCGTTACGGTAACCAACTTGTACAAACCACAGTTGTTATACCAAAACACACCGTCGAATCAGCGTTAGATGTATTGAATATACTCGATCTGTTTTCTACAGATTATGGTAAGCGTTTTGGTGAAGGTAGCCAGGCCCCTGAGGCAGGTATTCGTATCAATACCATTCGCGTCGCTTCATATGTGGAGCATGACACGGTTCACTTTAAACATATCAAGCCTATAGCCGAAGATAAACGAAAGGCGCCGCCGAAACCATCATCAACACGTAAGTGTTATTTTGTTGGTGAAAGTAAGGCGATTGATACGCCAGTTTGGAATAAAGATGATATTCCAGCGGGAACTCAAATTGAAGGCCCGGGTATCGTGGCATCTGATGTAACGACCTACCTTATCGAAAAAGGTTGGAATTATGTGTCTGCTGAACAGGGTGCCGTTTGGTTCCTGCGCGACGAAGCAAAGAAATAACGAGGTAATAAACTATGAACGATAAACTTAGTGCAGAAGCAGTTCTTGAAGATCAGGAATTAGTTGCAAAATTTCTAAAGGAAACGACTTTATTCCTCGGACCGGATCAGGAAATAATGCAATCGCATGACATTATGCCGATTACAGATCGCGAAACAGAGTCTATTAAGAAACATAATGATCCACATCAGATGGCTTCAATCCGTGACCGTATGCAATCTGCTTGCGACGAGAGTTATGAGATGCTGGAACAAATGGGTGCCGCCCCAGGTGCAAAATGGGGGGACGTTATTACCGGGATCTATTCAGCCTCGGGTGATTTAACTATTGGTAGTGCTGGCGGTGTGCTTATTTTTAATGTAGTAGTTCACCATCCGATTAAATTCATTATTAAGAACTGGATCAATGAACATACTGTTGGTTTGAAACAGGGTGATGGATTTATTCATAATGATTCACGTTACGGTAATGTACATAATACCGACCAAAGTATGATTATGCCTATCTTTCATGAAGGCGAACTGGTTGCTTGGGTGGCGTCGACTGTACATGAAGGTGAAAATGGAGCCATCGAACCCGGTGGTATGCCATCAATGGCGGAATCACCGTTTGATGAAGGCCTGAAGATGTCGCCTTTCAGGGTTGTAGAAAACTATGAGATTAAAAAAGATCTTCTAACCTTTTTGCAAAACTCGGTGCGTGAACCAAAGCTGCAATACGAAGATATGAAGGTAAAGCTCTTCGCCTGTATGCGTCTTGAAAAACGCCTTAGGGAAATTTTGGCATTAGATGGCCCTGATGCATTAATCGCATGTCTACGTAGTACTAATGATGATGTAATGACTGAAGTACGTCGTCGTATTAAGGAATGGCCTGACATGACCGTTCGTACCTACTGCACAATGGATAGTACCTTACGCGAAAATGCATTAATCAAATTGAATTGTACCCTGACGAAAAAAGACGACCGCTTGATATTCGACCTTAGAGGTTCTAGTCCTGAGATTACTAACCGTGCGATCAATACGGCTATACCAGGATGTAAAGGCATGATGTCTCAAGCATTTCTAAACCATATCTGGCCAGATTTGCCACGAGGTCAGGCAGGTTTTGCACCGATTGAAGTGATTACACCTCCATATTCGATTGTTAATGCCAGTGTTGATGCACCTAACTCGCAGAGTTTGATGTCGATCTTTTTATCCTTTACTGTTGCTCAACAAGCTACCGCTAAATTCTTGTATAGTGTACCGGTTAAATACACGCGTGTTTTAGCACCCTGGTTTAACATGATCTGTACTTATATTTGGGGTGGCGTAAGTCAACATGGCGAGATGCTCGGTAACCTTTGTGCAGATCTAAATGGTATGGGCGGTGGTGCACGTATGGACATGGATGGTGAACATGCCTTGGCTCCTATTTTTGCTTCAATGGCAGATATTGGTGAGCAAGAGATGAATGAAGAAGATGTGCCATTCTTGCAATTGGTCTCGAAAAAAATGACGACGAATACACAAGCAGCAGGAAAGTATCGTGGTGGTATGGGCTATACACAAATGGTTGCGACGAAAGATAGTGACCAGTGGGGTTTTATGACGACTTGTGTCGGATCCAAAGTTCCATCACTCTCAGGTTTATTTGGTGGTTATGCACCAGGGGCATACCCCTTATGTAAAGTTTCTGGTGTCGATGTTTATGACATCATGCTGAAAGATCCGGATAAATTTAAACACTCGATTGAAGAGACGATGAACGAAGAGCCTTATGAAGGTGCAAATTATACGTCGCACCACATGGGGATGGGTTTCTCTATCTCAAAACGTGGTGAGTTGTACATGATCTCTCAAGGTTCAGGTGGTGGTTATGGCGATCCATTAGAACGTGACCCTGCTTTGGTTATTAAAGATATCGAAGAACGGTTGACGACTCCTGAGTGGGCAAAGAAGCTTTATAAAGTTGAGTTTGATGAAGAGACATTGGTTGTTGATGAAGAAGGAACCAAAAAACTGCGCGATGCTTACAGAGAACAACGCAAGAAACAAGGTGTCCCGTATGCTGAGTTTGTCAAGAAGCATGTGAGCGATGTTCCTCCAAAAGATATTCCTTTTTATGGTTCCTGGAATAGTGATTTGAGTACAGTTTATGCAGGTAGCCCTGATGATAAACGTGATCCTAACAACCCGGGGCCGGTTTATTTTGAACATCCTAAAGATGTCGAAATTAGAAAGCTTGAAGAAGAACTTGAAGCCGTTAGAAAAAAATCTGGTATAGAAGCTAAGGATAAACGTAAGTAAAATGGCTATAGATTTAGTTAACTATTTATCTGTTGGAGACGGACCTCCTAAGCTTTGGATTGATTTCAATGCCTATACCAAAAAGTTGTTATTAGCAGAAGGAGAAAACCCATGGACTAATCCTCCTGCTTATATGTCTTTTTATGGACAGGCACATGGTTTAGTAAATGCAGACGTTGTTGTAATCGACATCTGGGATCTGTTTCATCATTGGATGCAAGAAGATGAAGAAGCTATCCCATCGATGGCTGGTAAAAAACGCATAACAGTTGCGGTAAAAACAATGCTGGAAGCTTTTGCTCCAAGGGAGTTGTTAGCAGAAGTGCTAACGGCAATTGGGAATAACTATGGCGGCTCAGTGCCGATTGTATTAGTTATACCGTCACCACGTTGTTTGTTAATCAAAGCAAACAAGGCTGCTAATGGGGTCGATGTAGAACCCGAAGAAACACATATAGACACTGTCTCAATGTATGTAGCTGATTATTTGAGATACTTTAGCGAAGTGGATTTATCAGGTGTGTTACTGAGAGAAGATCCTGATTCAATGCCCCAAAGCATAGAAGAATTGACCTGGTATCAGCCGATATATAACGTTACTAAACATTACCGTTGGTCAGTGGGATTACACCTTCCTTTTTCAGATGCTGGTTTTAGTGTACCTGAAGATGTTAATTTCTCTATTGCCCCTGTAGACAGCGCAGGAACAGAAAGTTCTATCGGTAAGGATATCAGCAAACCATTATGGGAAGGGCAGGAAACTGTTTCATCAGGAAATAACTTTAACTATCTTACTATTCCTGAAGATACAACACCTGAATTAGTGCTTGATACGCTTTCTCGTTTAAGAACTTAGTCTCCGGGCAAGTTTTGCTCAGGAAACAAAATGCGCATTATTGATTTTCTCGAACATAGCCCTGCGTTTGCCGAGGGTGATGCAAAGTTTATCGATATCGACAATGATGTTTCACTTAGCTATCAAGAAGTATTTAATGTAGCACAACATATTGCCGTACAGTTAAGAGACAAAGGTGTTCATGAGCAGGATGTTGTCGCAAGTTATGCGCCAAATTCTGTTGCCGCTTATTGCTGTATTTTTGCAATTTCCCAATTAGGTGCGATCTGGTTACCACTCAATGTTAGAAATACTCTGGAAGCTAATTTAAAGTTACTAAAAAAATCTGATACAAGGTTACTTTTTGTTGACTCGAACATCCTTGCTTCTAATCCTGAGCTTGCCGAACAATATAAGGGTGAGAATTGTTTGTCATTTACAGCTAAAGAAATAGCTGGAGTTGCAATTGAAAATTTTATAAAGAGTATTGATCAAGACACAGAAGAAAAGCTAACAAGAAGAGATGAGTCTAAATTAGTAAGTTTGTTCCCAACGGGAGGTACAACAGGTGATTCTAAATTAGCAGAGTGGGGATACTTAACATGGCAATCGATGGTGTCTATTCAAATAGAATTAATGCCAGAACCTGATATACCTTCATGCTATCTTGTGAGTGCGCCGATGACGCATGCCGCAGGTGTTGCGTCATTTGCACCGATTTTACAAGGCTCAAACATCGTTGTAATGGAAGGCATGATCCCCGATATTTTATTATCTGTTATCGAAAAATATAAGGTCACGCATCTATTTTTGCCACCCACAGCCATATATATGCTATTGGCTCATGAAGGCGTCAGGAATTATGATTACTCAAGTTTAAGGTATTTTTGGTATGCCGCTGCGCCGATGTCCGTAGAAAAACTTAAAGAAGCCATTGAGGTTTTTGGTCCTGTGATGGTTCAAACATATGGGCAGGCAGAATCGCCAATGGTTTGTACTTTTCTCTCAGTTGATGATCATGTTCATGCAGTTGAAAGCGGTGATTCTTCCAGGATTCGTTCTTGTGGCAAAACAGCACCACATATTGATCTAGCAATTCTGGATGATGATGGGAATACGCTTCCAGCAGGAAAAGAAGGTGAAATTGCCGTAAAAGGGGACTTAATAATGCGTTGTTACTTCAATAACCCAGATGCAACGCAAGAGATACGTGTAAATGGCTGGCAAAAAACCGGAGATGTTGGCGTCTTTGATAATGATGGATATTTATCTATTGTCGATCGCAAACGCGATATGATCATATCTGGCGGGTTTAATGTGTACCCCGGCGAGATTGAACAACTTATCTGGGGGCATCCAGCAATAAAAGACTGTGCAGTTATTGGTATCCCGGATGAAAAATGGGGTGAGCAAGTAACAGCCGTAGTTGAACTAAAGGAAGCTGCTATTAAACCGAATACACAAGAAATAATTGAACTTTGTAAGCAAAAATTAGGCAGCGTTAAATCGCCAAAAGAGATTTTAATTTGGGATGAATTACCTCGTAGCTCTGTTGGCAAAGTATTGAAAAAAGAAATCCGTAAATATTTTTGGGACAAGCTTGATCGCAAAATATAAATTCAAATTTTGTTATATCTTTAATTTTATTTTTCACATTTTTAATCCACGTTTTTATGTGGAGAGGACAGTCAGATGGATATTAGTATAGTTGGTGCACACAATACTCAGTTCGGTGCGTTTGTTAAGCGTGATAGAGAAACAGGTGAAGTAGAAGATTTAAAATCGTTTTATGAATTAATAATAGAAGCAGGGGCAGGTGCAATTGCCGATGCCGGTCTGGAGGCAAAGGATATCGATGCAGTTTGGCTCGGCTCTTGTTCTCCTTCCATGTTCGTAAATCAGGAACATGTGGCACCATTGGCGTTGGAAATTGATCCCGATGGATTACTCTATAAACCAACAACACGTACGGAAGGCGCTTGTGCAACTTCATCTGTTGCTATATATAACGCAGCTTATGCCGTGGCCAGTGGTCGTTTTAAGAATGTCCTTGCGCTTGGTGTTGAGAAAATGAGTCTGTTGGATACTAAAGGTGTTACTCATGCCTTGGCGTGTAGTTCATATTGGCCCGAAGAGGGTTCTATGGGTGTGACTTTCCCTGGCTTGTTTGGTGAGTTAGCAAAAGCTTATCAAGCAAAACATGGAATGAGTGATGAAGAACTTCGCATTATGTTTGCGCATATTGCTGCGCAAAATTATCGCAATGGCATTCATAATCCGCTAGCTCACTTTGGGCCTGGAAGCCTGCCTGATAAAAAGCAATTAGTGACCGCAGATGCTATTCTTGATTTACCTGACTCAGGTAAAGGCAGTAATCCACTGATTGCACCACCATTAAGACTGCATGATTGTTCTTTGATTTCTGATGGCGCTGCTGCAGTTGTTCTTACATCAACTGAGAATGCTAAAGCGAACTTTAACCATGCTGTTGAACTTTCTGGTATAGGTCATGTGACACAACGTATGATGATGAGCGAGCGCAAAGAAACCTTACATGAGCTTCAAGCGGCAAAACACGCTGTACAACAAGCGTGTACCGAGGCAGGGGTGAAGGTGACAGATATGGAGTTAGCAGAAGTTCACGATTGCTTTACCATAAACCAAATGCTCTGTGCAGAAGCGATGGGACTATCTGAATCGGGTCGTGCAGGGTACGACTTTATGGAAGGAAAATATGATACGGACGGGAGTTGTCCTATCAATCTTTCCGGAGGTCTTAAGTCAAAGGGGCACCCTGTTGGCGCAACAGGTGCATCTATGCATGCGTTGGCTTATAAACAACTAATCGGCGATCCTATTGGTGTTGCTGCAAAAGGGCAGCCGGAATTGGCGATGACCGTTAACATAGGCGGTTCAGGGGTAACAAACTGCGTTTCTGTTATGCGGCGTGTGAAATAAATTAGTCTGTGATTTACAAACAGAAATTTAACGCTTCACAATTCACAATAATTTTTAAAGAGGTTTAAAAGTTTATGCGTGCATATCAGGTACAAACAACAGATGGCTTTGAAGATATAAAACTGATCGAGTTAAACGAACCAAAACCGGCAGCGGATGAGGTTTTGGTGAAAATGAAAGCATGTTCACTTAACTTTCGTGATTTGCTGATTCCACAAGGTGGTTATGTACGCAATGATATTAGACCCATTATTCCTGTGTCAGATGGCGCCGGAGAAGTTGTTGCTGTTGGTAGTTCGGTTACAACTCATAAGGTAGGGGATAGGGTTGTTGGTAATTTCTTTCAGGAATGGATTGACGGACCGATGAGTATGGCAGGTTTGCACTCTGCATTAGGTGGTTCAATTAATGGTGTTTTGGCTGATTACTTTGTTTTAAAAGCAAATGCTGCATTACCCATTCCTGAACAATTATCGTATGAAGAAGCTGCGACTTTGCCTTGCGCCGCCGTTACTGCATGGCATGCATTAGTATCAATGGGGGACTTAAAAAAAGGTGATACAGTATTGTTGTTGGGAACCGGAGGTGTTTCCATTTTTGGTTTACAGTTGGCAAAAGCTTTGGGCGCAAGAGTTATTATTACTTCATCCAGTGATGAAAAATTAGAACGGACTCGTAAGATGGGTGCTGATCATACAGTTAATTATCGTGAACATCCTGACTGGGAAGATGAAGTCTTAAAAATTACGGATGGAAATGGTGTTGATAATGTATTGGAAGTTGGTGGTGTAGGCACTTTTGAAAAATCGATAGCTTCGGCAAAGGTCAATGGTATCGTTTCAATGATTGGATTGTTATCCGGGTTTGATGGTCCAGCATTTAATTTATCCGTAATATTTAATCTACTGCGGGTTCACGGGATTTATGTCGGTAGTGTTGAGATGTTTAATGCGATGAACAAGGTTATTATTGATAATAATCTTAAGCCGACTATTGATAAGTCATTTGCATTTAGCGATGCAATGGGTGCTTATGAGCATCTCACTGCAGCTAAGCATTTTGGCAAAATCGTTATTGTTAATGACCGATAGTGTGCTATTCATCAGGTTGATTAATGAGCGATATTCTTTTAATTATGGTTACTAGACTTGATGCACAATCAAGTAAAGGATAAAAGGTAAGTTAATGAAGGCAGCACAATATAATAAGATGGGTTCGGCACATGATGTGTTGAATATCGTTGAGCTTGATGTCCCTTCACCAGAACATGGAGAGGTTTTAGTACGGTTAAATTATTCTGCAGTACACCCGTCAGATGTGAAAAAACGTGCAGGTGCGTTTCCAGATTTACTTAAAGATGGTTTTATTATCCCTCATAGTGATGGCTCAGGCGTAATAGAAGCCGTTGGCCGTGGTGTACCACATTCGCGGATAGGTGAGCGCGTTTGGGTTTATCAAGCTCAGTATGGCCGCCGTTTTGGAACCGCCGCTGAATACGTGTCAGTTGATTCCAATAGAGCAGTGCTACTACCCGATAATATTGGACTTGATATTGGTGCGTGTATAGGGATACCCACCATGACGGCACATCGATGTATCTTTGCTGATGGCCCGGTTGAAGGTCAAACAATCTTGGTAACGGGCGGTGCTGGAAGAGTAGGTCATTATGTTATTCAGCTTGCAAAATATGCCGGCGCCAATGTAATTGCGACAGCGAGTAATTCTGAGGCAGAAGCGCATTGCTATGCTGCGGGTGCCGATGTAGTTTGTCCACATCAAGGAGTTGAATTGCTTGATACGGCTGCTGAAATGACAAATGGTCAGGGTGTTGAACGTATTATTGATGGTGAGTTTGGCGGGAATCTGCCTGTACTTTTAGATGTGGCACGTATAGGTGCTACGATTGCGACTTATGCTTCAATGCAGGTTCCAGAACCCGTGATACCTTTTAAACGAATGATGTTTATGGATCTAACGATACGCATGGTATTGGTTTATGCGATGCCAGAGTCAGCTAAGGCAGATGCAATCTACGATGTCACAGATTTTCTGGAAAGAGGTTTATTACAGCACAGGATCGCACACATAATAGCATTGGATAAAATCGTAGAATCACATGAGCTAATTGAACAAGCTGGTTTTTATGGGATGGTGCTTGTGAATAATGAATAATGATCTTCTTGATGGTTTGAATTATAACAAAGAATTAAGGTGAGCATACGGAACTCGACTCCCACTAGCCAACAGAGTATGTGCTAACGAGGATTTTCTAATTTATATTTTTTCATTTTTCGATAGAGGGTACCTTTTGCGATGCCCAGGTTTTTAGCTGCTTGAGTGATATTGCCACCAAACTCAATAATTGCATTCTCAATTGCTTGTTGTTCTGCAATATCCAGGTTCGATAGAGACTCAGACGGTTGATTTTGTTCAGAAGGTACTCCGCTGATCAGTGATTCTCCCGGTTGATAACCGGCAGGTAAATCCTCAATGGTTAGGGTCTCATTTGAAGACATATAACACATGCATTCAATCACATTTACTAACTCTCTAATGTTGCCTGGCCATTCCCGGTTTTTTAGTGAGGTTATTAAAGAGGCGGATATTCGTTTAGGCACAATCTCTTGAGAATTTTGAATTTCTTTTAAAACTAAGTGTGCAATCTCTTCAATGTCTTCTTTTCGTCTTGAAAGAGGATCAAGCGCAATTGCAACTGTGGATAAACGGAAGAATAAATCTTTTCTAAATCGGCCTTCAGAAACTTCTCGTTTAAGATAACTATTTGTGGCAGCAATGAGTCTAAAGTTGACTGGAATTGGTGCAATAGCGCCAACACGATGTATCTTCCTTTCTTGTAAAACCCTTAGAAAAACAGGTTGAATCTCAAGTGGCATTTCACCTATCTCATCCAGAAATAGTGTGCCGCCATTTGCAGCTTCAATTTTCCCCATCATACCGCCTCTTTTTGCGCCTGTGAAAGCACCCTCGACATGACCAAATAGTTCACTGCTTAAAATATCTTTAGTGAAAGCGCCACAGTTCAGGTCAATAAATGGACCATTAGCGAAGTTACTCGCTTCATGTATAGCTCGAGCAAACATTTCTTTTCCGACACCTGTATCGCCTAAAATTAGAACAGGAAGTGGTGTCGTAGCTGCTTTACTAGCTTTTTCAATGCTGGCTCTAACTGATGCACTTTGTCCTGATATTTTGCCAAAAGGATCTGCTTGTGAGTTGATTTTAACCGCTGCAATAGCAGACGATGGGTTTGTTCGTTGCGAGGAGCGTTTGTTTGTGGGTAGTTCTATCTTGAAACCTATCACCTCGTTTTTATCCTTGACGGGTTCGATCCAATCACTTGATAGCCATAACCCTGCGTCATGAGGATACACAATCTCGTCTCCGCCAAAACGCTCTAGCGATAAGCGAGACTTCATAGAAAGATCATATCCAATACCGAGTGAATTGAGTATTGAACAGGCATTTTGAGAGTGGTCAACCAGCCTTCCTTGCGTATCAAATAACATTCTCCCAGCATTTCGGTGACTATTTTTAAAGTCACACTGGCTGTTTTCTCTGATGAGATTCCATTGCTCAGAGGTGTTTTTGGCGAGTGACAATTGAATTTGATTGGCCCATGATACGACTAAAGGGACGTGGAATTTATCAAATGTGGCTGATAAGCCAGAAACGTCAATTACGCCGATCAATTGATTGTCATATGGATCGCTTATTATCCCAGCAGTGCATGTCCAGGGCTTAAAGCCTTGTATGAAATGCTCTTCTCCGTGGACTTGTGTAGGCATCCCCGTTGCCATCGCTGTACCTACAGCATTTGATCCGGAAACAGTCTCTTTCCAGCCACTACCTGGCACCATTCCAATTCCGACAGCATCTTCAACACACTTAGGATCTCCGACAACATCCAGATTGACCCCGTTGTAGTCAGTCAGAATTAATATTGTGTCAAGATCGCGTAAAAAGACCCTGGCCTGTGCTAAGACAGGTCGTGCGCATTTCATGAGATCAGTATTATTTTGGCGAAGGATATGTAAGGTGCCCTCGGTGGCTAAGAGCGGCGCTGCAGTTTGCTCAGGATTGACACCTTGAGATAGGCAGCGCTCCCATGAGCTGGCTATCATATCGCGTACAGGCAGATTCTTTGACGCCCCTCCTGAGCAAAGAAAACTATCCCAAGCTTGGTCAACATCTTTTTGGGAATAAAAGTGTGTATTGATGTCGGCTTCTTTTAGTGATTGACTCATGGAATTTAGTTATTTAACACCACCGTGTACAAGAATCTTGTTTATAAGGTCTTTACGGGAAAATACTTAACCAAAGGCCTACTCAATGTATCGTTTAAGGATAAATTGGCCTAAATGTTAACATTATTCATTAACTTCCACAAAATTGATTATTTAGTAGCATAAATAGTTCAAATTACTGACTATTTTATTAAAAAATACGGTTGAATATCCTTTAAAAAACCACACTGGTTGAACGGTTTATAGAAAAGCGTTCCATGTTAGCACACAGTCGTTCTTATATAGTCCGGTATAAGTAAATTGGCGATGGAATTGTGAACAGTGTTCTTCTTATATATCAGAGGCTTACCCTTAGAATAGGCAGGTTCTCTCTGTTTGGCATAAAACTTGTTCCCCATCTTCAGATATCGTTATAAGAAGTGTTAGTTTTGTTAATAAAAAAGAACAATTTTTTATGACGATTTTAGTTTTTTAAAACTCTTTAAGGGGGAGGAATGAAAAAATATAATAGCAATATATTGAAAGCCGCAGGTTTTCTATTGTGTTTTGGGGGAACCGTTGCGACTGGTTCTGTAATGGCTGCAGATGAACCAGCTTGTGACACCTGTACAGGCGGCTTTGGAGAAGATTGGAGCTTTGCTGTGAGTGGCTATGCCCGTACATATTTTGGGGTAGGTCTTGAGGATCACGCTGAAACACCTGAAAATGATCAGTTTGATTTTACTATGGCTCGAGCCACATTGTTGCTGGATACCGATATCTATACTGGTCCAGTCTCTTGGAAAATCGTTAGTCGGTTTGATAGGGAGTTGCAAACGGATTATCTTGATTCACTCGAAAGCATGACTAAATTAACATCAAACAATGGTACAGCTACTCGTGGTCAGTATCTCGATCAGTACAACACGGACCATATACAAGAGTTTTTCCGTGAATACTATGCAGATTTCGCATTGTTTGATGGTAAGTTAAACATGCGAGTCGGTAAGCAACAATTGGTTTGGGGTGAGAGTGATTTCTTCCAGGCCATGGATTTGGTGCATGGTTTTGATTATCGTTGGAGACTGTTTTTTGAGAATAACGAAGATTGGCGTAAACCATTATTCTTGGTCAATTTTGATTTAGATTTATATGACGAACTTGGTGGTAGCCTGAATTTCTTCGTGCGCCCGGGTCTGGATCGTGATGATGATGTGGGCAGTAACTTTAATATTGAAGGCGGACGCTGGATTCCACACCCATATCGTGGTGTCGATTTTACAGCATTTACGCAATATAATGCTGATCATACGGATGGTTCACAAGACGATCCAACCTTTGGTTTTCGTTGGAATAGTGATATTGGTTCAATTGGATACTCAGTAGCATATCTAAGGACGTTCAACCCTGCTCCTATTATGAACCCCGCGGTGAATTCTGCGACACCAGGCGCTTTTGGTGTCGGTGCAATGAATTCTTTTGGTGAGGTTGCACAAAATGGCGTGTTGGGTGATTGGATCTATCCTCATATTAATGTATTTGGTGTCAGTGCAAACGGTTATGCGCCGATTATTGATTCAACATTGAGTGCGGAAGTCGCGTTTATCCCTAATAAGCCATACAACTTTGGTGCTTTAGGTTCTTCTCTCCCAGGTTGGGAAGGTGTTAAGACAAAAGATACCTTGGTTACCATGTTCCGCATCGATAAAGAGTTTAAGTGGGGAAAATATCTAGGTACCAACCGCCCATCCTTATCTAGTGTGCAGTTATTTGATACTTGGATATTAGATCATAAAGACTCAGATGAAATCGTTGAGTTTGCCTCTTTCGGTGCGCAAAAGAGAGAGCACACAGCTTATTTGACAATATTCTCATTGTTAAACTTCAAACGTGACACGATTAACCCAACATTTGTCGTTGGTACTGACTTAAGTAACGGTGGTGGTTTTGGTATCGCCGCTGTTGAGCTAGTCTTTGGCGATGATTGGCGTGTCAAGTTAGAAGCTGATCTTTGGTGGAGTGATGGTGACGAGAAGAAAGTCTCTGCAAGTACTGCTGCAGGCGGCAAAGTAAACCCATTAGGTGTTTCGGAAAACAGCGCATCATTGTTTGACTGGTTTGCCGATGATAATCAGTTAGTTTTAAAAGTTACAAGACAGTTCTAAGTTAATTAAGTAGTTGTGTAAAAAAGTATTAGTTACTCATTATGTCCTGCAGCAATGCAGGACGATTGTTAAAACGTAGGAGTATTATATGTATAAGAAAATATTAGCTACATCAGTAGTTTCTTTGGGGCTGCTTGTAGGCGCTCCATTGAGCGCTGTTGCTGAAGAGATGCCTGAAGGCACCATAATCAGTGCAGAGAACCTCGATCAAGTAATCGACATGACATTCGAAGGCAAGCGTGTCGGTGATATGTTGCCAGGTAAATATGAGTGGATGATTCGTAACCACCACTTAAAGATTCCTGTTCGTCATTCAGAGCCTGTTCCTATGGATGAGAAATACATGACATGGACCCAGAAAAGTAAGGAAACCGTTAAGTTCAATCCTTCTGATCGTACTGTATCTGGATGGGAAGCAGGCATGTTTTTTGATCCACAAGACATCAAGATGGATGACCCTTATGCTGGAGACAAGCTGATTTGGAACTTGCGCGGACCTACTTATGGCGCAACTATGGATCTTCGTCACATCTCATGGGTGTTTCTGGATGCTACAAAGGGTATGGAACGTATTCAACGTTGGTGGGCTCAGCGTTACTATATGGAAGGACGTCTTGATGGCGGACCTATTTCTGAGGGTGATGGTACTATCTTACAAAAAACCGTATTGGTTGCTACCTACCCACAAGATATTAAAGGTTTAGGTATCTTCTCAATTCGTTACAATGATCCTACTGCAAAGACACCAGATGATACATGGGCTTACTTGAAGTCTGTACGTCGCGCACGTCGTTTAACAGGTAATGCGTGGATGGACCCCATTGGTGGAACCGTGCAGTTGTATGATGATTGGGACATTTGGGACGCGGTACCAACTAAATACAAGTCTACTAAATTGATAGGTCGCGAATGGATCTTTGCGATTGCACATGCTCCACTTATGACTGTTGATTTAACCTATAAGAACACCATCAAAGAATTCCCCGCCGTAGGTATGGATATTCCTCCGCATTTCTTTCCTGCACCACAAGTGCAATGGGAGCCTCGTGAAGTATGGGTAATTGAAGGTATACCACCAGATGAACATCCATACAGTCAGAAAACGGTCTGGATGGAAGTTGATTATCCTCGCCCATACTATGGTGAAGCACTTGACCAAAACGGCAAATTCTGGAAATCATTTATTTTCCAAAACCGTCGTGATGTTGGTGATGATGGATATTTAGCTACTATGCCAGTAGTTGGTCATATCATCGATTGGAAGGCTGAGTTCTCTACTACTTGGTCATCCAATATGAAAGCCAATCCAGCAGGTGTTGAAGCGGATGATGTGACTCTTAAGAAGTTAATCAGTATCGCTAAGTAACATAACAATAAATTAGTTTTAATATTGTTCTCCCCCCTCAATGGTAGCTGTTAGATAGACCTTATCTAGCAGCTACCTACTTTAATTTTTATGGGGTGTAATCAAATACGAATGACGCGTTAACCATTCATAGGATTACTAATGCTTCTTTAGATCCTCTTGGTTAAGAATTACTTTATGAAGAAGGGTTGTTATGAACATGTCAGAAAATAATACCGCAGCAGAACAAATGTCTGGAACAACTAATACTGCTGATTCACTTGGGCAGAAGTTTGCAAAGCTTATTCTCTCTATAATGCCTTGGGCTATTGTGGGTACCTTGCTATGGGCTGGTATCTTCGTCAAACCCACTGCTGTGATAGAAGAAGTTATCCCTCCTGTAATTAATGTACGTGATAATATTTTTGGTTTAAGCAAAGTAAGTTCTGATGTCTATATGGCAGCTGGAAACTATGGGAAACTTCTCATTTCCAGAGATAAGGGACGGACATGGGAAAGCCAAACAGCACCTGTTGACTCTCACCTGCAAGACATAACCTCTTGGGATGAAAATAAATCAGTAGCTGTCGGTAACGAAGGCGTTACTCTCAGGACTGATGACGGTGGTAAGACTTGGGTAGAAGTTGACTCACCAAAATCAGATACCGCTAACAAATTGCTTCGTGTTCATTCTTATCCAAACGGAGAAGCCTGGGCAGTGGGCGAAATGGGCATGATACTCAATAGTCATGATTATGGTAATACATGGACGCAAATGCGTGAAGAAGAGGATGTCTTCATGAATGATATTGTTCGAGTTGATGAGACTACGCTTTATATAGCTGGCGAGTTTGGTCTGATATTCAAAAGCAGCGACAACGGTAAGACCTGGGAAGATACCCAAACTGATAGTCCAAACAGCTTTACTGCTGTGGCGTTTCGCACTCCTACTGAAGGTGTTGTTGTAGGCTTGGGCGGTGCGATTGTGGCAACAAAAGATGGCGGCGAGACTTGGACTTATATCGAACCCAAAGTATCCGGTATGACTGAGCATTTAATGGATGTGGAGTGGTCTGATGAGACAAATGAGTGGGTGGCCGTTGGTAACAAAGGCAAGTGGATAACATTTTCAGCAGATTTGACGCAATTTGATTCAAAAAACCTGTCAGATACAGATCTAACATCACATACTGAATTATCTATTGATGGGGCTAGTTTTTTGTCAGTTGGTCAAACAGTAGGCTCAATGGACCTAAAAACAGATACATGGACATTGTTGGCCGATTAGATTTTTTATTCAAATAATAATAAATAATTAGGGGTAGTCGAAGTATTTGATTTCGGCTCGTTGGAGAAAGAAATGTTAGAGAATTTTGCTTTATTTTGTATGAGACACAGAAAAGTTGTGCTCGCAATGGTCATTGTTGTAACAGCTATTTTAGCAAATTTTGCTTATCGAATAGATGTCAAAACGGTATTCGAAGATTTACAGCCTGGTTCACACCCCTATATAAAAGTACACGAGCAATTTAAGGATACTTTTGGCGGTACCAGTATTATTACCTTCATGATTCAATCAAAAGAAGGTGATATCTTTCAAATGCCGGTCTTGAAAAAAATACGAGACCTTACTCAAGGCTTATACAAGATTGACGCCATAAATGAATTTCAGATCTACTCTATAGCGGGTAAAAAACTTAAAGAAACCAGAGCGTCTACAGTTGGTATTGAAAGCTTTCCGTATATGTGGCCAGATTTACCAGAGACTCAAGCTGATATCGATTATATGAAAGAGGCTATTTTACGTAGCCCATTGGTTTATGGACCTTTTGTATCAAAAGACTTAACGGCAACACTCATTACAGTGGATTTTTTCGACAATCTACTCGATTTCAATCTTGCGTATAAACAAGCATATGAGTTAGTGGAAAGGCTTGATGACGACACTGTTGATATAAGTTTGGTGGGTAACCCGATATTGTATGGCTGGGTTGACCACTTCCTACCAGAAACAATGAAGCTTATCAGTATTGCCGCGGCAATTTTTCTTGTCTTGTTATTCGTTATAAACAGGACTTGGCGTGGAACTATCTTGCCTATGTTGTCGGGTGCTATTAGTGCTGTCTGGGCTTTGGGTGTAGCGCAATTATGCGGTATTCACTTTGACCCACTGGTTGTTGTTGTTGCCATGCTGATTACAGCTCGAGCGGTATCTCACTCAGTGCAGATGATGACTCGGTTCCATGAAGAGATCGATAAAGTTGAAGGACATGAGGAAGATCTAGACTCCCTGTCTGCGGCAACCGTGACAATGAAAGATCTACTTAGACCTGGCTTGTTAGGGATCGCAACTGATGCAGGTTGCGTGACAGTGGTCGCGATTAGTCCCATTCCATTATTGCAAAAATTAGTTGTTTTAGCCGTTGTCTGGGTTGGTACCGTGGCTATTAGTTCTATCATCGTGACACCTGTATTACTGTCATGGGTCAAAAAGCCAAAGTCATATGCGCATCCGCTTAATCTGGATTTGCTAGTGATCAGACCTTTCTTAAATATCTGCGTTAATGTTGTTGCGACTAAAGCAAGATATGTTGTTGTGGCATTGGCAGTTTTATTATTCATAGTGAGCGGGATCTACGCAGTTGACTTAAAAGTAGGTGATGCTAATCCTGGTTCTCCTATTCTTTGGCCAGATGGTCGTTATAACGTGGATTCTGCAAACATAAATAAACAATTTCCCGGTGCAGACAGGATGTTTGTTGTTGTAGGGGGTGTTGAAGAAGGTGCAAAGAATGAGTTTGGTGGGAAGGTCACAGGGAAGATAAAAGATGTTGAAATTCTTGATGGTATGCTGCGATTTCAGCAGTACATGGAACAACAAAAAGAAATTGGAGCTACTATATCCGTAGCCGACGTACTCCCTTCAGTTAACCAGACTTTACGTGAAGGTAACTTTCGATATTCAGAATTAGGTACGAATACTGATCAGAATGGAGAATTATTGTTCATGTTTGAACGAGCGGCTGAACCAGGTGATTTGTTACGTTTCACTGATGTTGATATTAATTATGCCTCCGTGCTGATGTATTTTTCAGATAGAAAAGGTGTGACGATTCAAACGGCAATTGCGCGTGTTAAACAATTCATAAAAGATAACCCCGAGCTACAAGAACTTGCTAACTTTAGATTGGCGGGTGGAATTATAGGTGTAATTGCATCTGTGAATGAGGTCATCTTGTCTGGGCAGATACAATCGATTGCCTTAGCCCTGTTCATTCTGGTGATGATGTGTATCGTTGTATATCGCTCTAGTATTGCCGGTATGTTTTTTATGGTGCCAGTTGTGTTAGCGAATCTTGTTACTTTTGCTTTCATGTCTTGGCAAAATATAGGTATGAATATTAATACCGTTCCTGTTGCTGCTTTAGGAATTGGGCTAGGTGTGGATTACACACTATATATTTGTGATCGAATTAAGGGTGAGTATGATTTAGGAAAATCTCACCTAGAGGCAATTGCAATATCATTGCATTGTGCTGGCCGCGGTGTATTGGTTACTGCGCTTGTCTTGATTGTCAGCGTTGGAGTGTGGCTCTTCTCCTCATTACGCTTCCAGGCTGAAATGGGTATGCTAATTGGCATGTGGCTTACCGTATCTGCTTTATCAGCATTATTCTTGATGCCTGCCATGGCATATATTTTTAAACCAAAATTCATTTTTAATGAAGAACGGGAACAAACTAATAATGCGAATGATGCAGCCTTAACAGGTAACGCGCCCGCATAAGATAACTAGTTTAAAGAAATGAAGTAGTCCTGTTTTCTACATTCTCTTCTATGGTTTTAATCATGGAAGAGAATGCTTTGAAAAGTAATATCACTTTTACAAACGGATTGATTCTCGCATAATGCCTGCATTAGTGATTTTTGTTATAGGCACTTGAGATTCATTGTTCGCTGATTGATTATAAGAATATTAAAGTTTGTTTCTGGATGTTTTTTTTCGGTAAAATACACATAAATCTAGCAGTTCCGATAATGGACTGGCGTTAGAATTCTTTGGCTAACAAGTTGATGAAATTATTGTTTTTTGTACTGAATGAATAATGCGGTATAAAGTTTTACACTTAAAATATAGTTTTAGTATTCATAAATATGCCATTGACCTATGTTAATTGGGCATTAGATATAGTTATAAATAGAAGGGTAACTAATGAAAAAATTGAAAAATAGTGCGCCAGAAGCTCTGGAAGGAGTTTTGTTTGATGGCATGACAATAATGGCAGGAGGCTTTGGACTTTGTGGTATACCGGAGTACCTGATAACTGCATTACGTGACTCAGGTGTGAAAGACATCACTGTGATCTCAAATAACTGTGGTATAGATGACTTTGGTTTGGGAATCCTGTTGCAAACACGACAAATCAAGAAAATGATCTCATCTTATGTTGGTGGGAACAAAACATTTGAGCAGCAATATATGAGTGGTGAATTAGAACTGGAATTTAACCCGCAGGGGACATTAGCAGAACGTTGTCGTGCAGGTGGGGCTGGTATTCCGGGTTTCTATACCAAGACCGGCGTAGGTACTGTGATTGCGGAAGGTAAGGAACATAAGGAGTTTAATGGCGTTACTTATATTCTGGAAACTGGTTTGATCGCTGATCTCTCACTGGTTAAGGCATGGAAGGCTGATGATGAAGGCAATTTAGTCTATCGGAAAACAGCCAGAAACTTTAACCCCGTAATGGCAACAGCTGGAAAAGTAACCATCGCTGAGGTTGAAGAACATGTGGCTTCGGGAGATTTTGATCCTGATCAGATTCATACACCAGGCATTTATGTAAATGGTTTTATTGTTGGCACTGACCATAAGAAACCGATCGAAATTATGACAACACGTGAATACGTAGCTTAGTAGAGGATTTTAATTATGCCATGGTCTAGAGAAGAAATAGCACAACGTGCTGCGCAAGAGTTACAAGATGGGTTTTATGTCAATTTGGGAATAGGGATACCAACGTTAGTGGCTAATTATATTCCCGATAATGTACACGTCATATTAGAAAGTGAAAACGGCATGCTTGGTATGGGCCCGTTCCCATATCCTGATCAAGTCGATCCTGATTTAATTAATGCAGGTAAGCAAACTATCTCAGAATTGCCACAAACGAGTTATTTTTCAAGCGCAGATAGTTTTGCCATGATTCGAGGTGGCCATATTAACCTGGCGATTTTAGGTGCTATGCAAGTCGCCCAAAATGGTGATTTAGCTAACTGGATGATCCCGGGTAAGATGATTAAGGGCATGGGTGGTGCTATGGATCTAGTAGCAGGTGTTAATAAGGTCGTCGTTATAATGGACCATACAGCCAAAGATGGTAGCCCTAAATTTCTTAAAGCTTGTGATTTGCCATTGACCGGTTCTAATGTAACGGATCTCTTGATTACGAATATGGCAGTATTCGATTTTCAAGGAAACAAACCAATGTTGATTGAATTAGCACCTGGAGTCGAATTGGAAGAAATTAAACAGAAAACAGAAGCAGAATTCACGGTCAGTCCTGATTTAAAAACAAACTGATTAAATGACAATTCCATAATTAAGTTCATGTATATGGGGAGCAGCAGAGTACAGTATGATGGTACTTCCCTGACCTTATGGGCTGGGAGTCAGGATGATCCAAAACAATTGTTTGCACCAGCTGGAAGAGTTGACTAGCAGTGCTCAAAATTGGACTTGCTTATAGCTTAATCTGGGCAAATGTAGTCATGCTCTAACGCGAGAACAGATAGAAAAATATTAAGCTCAGCCATTATTAAACCTAAACTTCAAGGATACTAAATTATGAATATAGTAAAAATAATGACAGTTACACTGTTACTTCTTTTTTCTGTGATCAGAGTGGGTTGGTGTGGAGGCGATGAAGCAAGCGTAACGATAGCAGCGTTACAACAAACATATTTTAATGCGGTTCAATCAAAAGATTTTGCAACGGCATACGATATGGTTACAGAGAATATGCGAGATGGGAGAACTAAAGAAAAGTATGTTGAAGAGTGGGTTGGTGTTATGCAATCAGCTCAGGTTGATATTGTTGATGGTGGTGTGACCGCTATTGAAGTAAACGGGAATAAAGCACAAGTACATGCATGGACCAAGGCCAGTGATGTGTTTAATGTTATTCCCATTATTGAAAAAGAAATCGATCATTGGGTCTTTATAGACGGAGTTTGGAAGTTGGATTTAACTGAAGTACTGATGGAAGAAGTAATTGAGATCCCCAGCGAATAAATAAGAATGCTTAAATTTTTACGATCAAAATAGCTATGTTGTACTAGATAAATATTACAGCAAATCTAGACGATAAAACTGGAAGAGAAAAAGATGAAATTATATGATTGCCATGTAGCGCCAAATCCTCGACGTGTACGCATGTTTTTAGCTGAAAAAGGTATTGAGTTAGAAAAAGTCGAAGTAGATATTCTAGGTGGTGAGAATCTTAAAGATGGTTTTCTTTCTATTAATCCACGCGGTTTATTACCCGTACTCGAACTTGATGATGGGACACGTATTGATGAAGCAATGGCTATCTGTCGTTATTTTGAAGAAGTGCAACCGGAGCCTGCATTACTTGGGCGGGATCTAAAAGAGAAAGCTATCATTACCATGCGACAACGTAAGATGGAATTTGATGGCATGATATCCACATCTGAAGTCTTTCGAAATCAGCATGAGCAGTTTTTAAATCGAAGCATTCCTGGCGCTGGTAGTGCCAATATACCAGCTATACCAGCTTTAATTGATCGTGGCACACAAACCCTGGAGCGTTTTTTTTGGTGGTTAGAAAAATACCTTGAAGAAGGGCCATACCTGGCCGGTGAACAATTTACAATGGTTGATATCACAGCTGTTTGTGCAATTGGGTTTGCCGAATGGGTAGAGATCCATATACCCGATACGAATGATAGAACAAAAATATGGTTTGAAAAAGTATCGGCACGCGCTAGCTTTGAAGCATAAAAACCTTCTGCATTATAAGTAGATAATAGCTAGGGTATGGATTGGCAAAAAATATGATTTATATAAAAGTTTAAAAATAATAATACAGTCTATCGTCTACCCACAGACGCCTAACATATCACAGGGGGGCATGCCATGATTCAATCATTGGCAACTTTCTTCACTAACATAATGCAACGTTGGTTACCCGATGCATTTTTATTCGCAATCATTCTTACATTTGTGGTGTTGATTAGTGGCGTCGTTGTAGAAGATAAAACAGTCAATCAGATGATTGATTTTTGGGGCGATGGAATCTGGAATCTATTAACCTTCTCTATGCAAGCGCTTCTGACATTGGTTACGGGTTATGTGCTGGCGAAGACACCACTTGTAAAGAGACTTTTATATTTGGTCGGAGGTGTCGCCAAGACGCCAGGCCAAGCGATAATGTTAATGACGGTTATTGCTTTGCTCTCTGGGTGGGTTAACTGGGGTTTTGGTTTAATTGCCAGCGGACTTTTTGCAAGAGAAATTGCACAAAGAATAAAAGGCATACACTATCCTCTACTGGTTGCAGCGGCTTATTCAGGTATGTTGATTTGGCATGCCGGTCTTTCTGGTACGATTCCACTAAAAATTGCAGTTGCTGATGGCGATAGTCTGGGGCAACTATTGGGTGGACGCTCGATTCCAGTCGGCGAGACTATCTTTAGTTCAGAAGTGCTAACAATCTGTGCATTATTAATTTTGACTGTTCCAATAGTGTATCGCTTAATGATGCCAACTCCGGATCAAGTAAAAGAAATACCAACAGTGTTAAGAGATAATGAAGAAGAGTCTCCATCGATAACTAGCGATATGACGCCCGCCGAAAAACTTGAAAATAGCACGCTGGTCTCCTTATTATTGAGTGGTATGGGTCTCTACTATCTCCTGGGTTATTTTATAGATGGGGGGAAACTCGGGCTCAATAGCCTTAATATGATCTTCCTGATGGTAGGACTTTTATTACAAAAAAACCCCGCAAATTATTTACGGGCTTTGAATGAAGCGATCAAAAGTACAACAGGAATTGTATTGCAGTTTCCTCTTTATGCCGGAATTATGGGAATGATGGTGAGTTCAGGCCTGGCTGTTTCGATTAGTGAGTGGTTTATTGGTATCTCGACAGCAGACACATTTACTTTATTTACCTTTCTTAGTGCGGGTATAGTTAACTTTTTTGTTCCTTCAGGTGGTGGTCAATGGGCAGTACAAGCCCCGATCGTTATTCCTGCCGCTCAAGCGCTTGGAGTTCCCCTCAATCATGTAGCCATGGCGGTTGCCTTTGGGGATGCATGGACTAATATGGTTCAACCTTTTTGGGCACTCCCACTACTAGGTATAGTGGGGTTGGGTATCAAGGATATTATGGGTTATTGCACTGTAATATTGTTATGGTCTGGTTTTGTCATGGGTCTAGGCATGATTGTTTTATTTTAAGAAATTTGATCATAACCATCACTATATTGTCGACAATTATGATATGAAATGTTAAATTAAACGAATAAATCCGCTTTTTATAGATAGATTGTCAACAATATGAGGCTAAATATTTATGTCTGAGCCGCTTGAAAATGAGCCAGTCATCGCTTCAACTATAGCAGATACAGTCTGTAGTAAATTACAGAATGCAATTGTAGAAGGGATTATACCAGCTGGATCAAAAATTAGTGAACCGGCTTTGGCAAATGAATTTGGTATCAGTCGAGGTCCTTTGCGGGAGGCGCTAAGTCGACTTGAAACATGTAATTTAATCGAACGTAAACCAAATGTAGGAGCGCGTGTTGTTACATTAACGCGACAACATTTGGTTGAGATTTACCTTATTCGGGAGTCTCTGGAAGGTTTGGCGGCAAGACAGGCGGCAGAAAATATGAGTGATAAGGATATTAACGAACTCGATGTGCTACTTGAAAAACACCGGCATCAAATAAAACAAGACCAAAGTTACTATCAAAAAGAAGGTGATATGGATTTCCATTTTCGGATAATTAAAGGCAGTAAAAATTTCCATTTAATCGATATGTTTTCTAATGACCTTTATCATTTGATCCGTCTTTACCGATATCAATTCGGCATGGTCAGTAAACGTGTGCCACGAGCATTTGTAGAACATGGACAAATTGTTGATGCAATACGTCAGCATGATGGTGAGTTAGCACAATTTTTAATGTCGAGACATATCAGAAGTTCACGTATAAATGTTGAAAAGATGCTTGATGAACATTTAGCCATTACAGATTAATCAAACAGGAAGTCACTTTAAATGAGTAATAAATTGATATCAGCAGGAGCACGGTTTCGGCTTGCTGTTGAAGAAGAAAAACCATTACAGGTAGTCGGTGCTATAAATGCCTATCATGCACGTTTAGCTGATGCTACTGGATATAAAGCTTTATATATTTCCGGAGGTGGTGTCGCTGCAGGATCATGTGGCATACCTGACCTGGGTATTACAAGTTTGGAAGATGTGTTAACTGATCTCCGTCGTATTACAGATGTTACCGAGTTACCTGTATTGGTTGATATTGATACTGGCTGGGGCGGTGCATTTAATATAGCAAGAACAATACGATCAATGATCAAAGCAGGAGCTGGTGCGGTTCATATTGAGGATCAAGTTCAACAAAAACGTTGTGGCCATCGTCCCAATAAAGCGATAGTTACTCAAGGAGAGATGGTCGACAGGATTAAGGCGGCTGTTGATGCCAAGACAGACCCTGACTTCGTGATTATGGCGAGAACAGATGCCTTATCAGTAGAAGGACTAGATGCAGCGATTGATCGTGCATGCGCTTGCGTTGAAGCGGGTGCGGACATGATTTTTCCCGAAGCGATGACTGAACTCAGCATGTATCAAAAATTTGTCGATGCTGTCGGTGTGCCAGTGCTGGCTAATATTACTGAATTTGGTTCAACACCTTTATTTTCAACCGAAGAACTGGCCTCTGTCAATGTCAGTCTGGCGCTGTATCCACTATCAGCATTTCGTGCAATGAATGCCGCAGCACTTAAAGTTTATTCGAGCTTGCGTAAAGAAGGCACTCAAAAAAATGTAATCGATCTGATGCAGAGCCGAGCAGAACTTTATGATTACCTTGCGTATCACGATTATGAACAAAAACTGGATGAATTATTTTCGGGAGACAATCCATGACCAAGAAAACAATACAAAAGCCCAAGCCTAAGAAGTCCGTTGCTTTAAGTGGGACTGCTGCTGGGAATACAGCCTTATGCACCGTTGGTTTAACAGGAAATGATCTGCATTATCGTGGCTACGATATTTTGGATATTGCTGATACCTGTGAGTTTGAAGAAATTGCCCATCTATTGGTGCATGGAAAATTACCAACAACGGCTGAACTCACTGCCTATAAAACTAAATTGAAATTATTGCGTGGTTTGCCCATCGCAGTGAAGAATTCGTTGGAGCAATTATCACCTTCGGCTCATCCAATGGACGTATTACGAACGGGTTGTTCTGTATTGGGTGCAGTAATGCCTGAAAAAGAAGATCATAATTCAGCTGGTGCAAGAGATATTGCAGATAAATTGATGGCCAGCTTTGGTTCAATGTTGCTCTATTGGTACCACTATGCAGTTAACGGTACCCGCATTGAAGTTGAAACAGATGACGATTCTATTGGCGGCCATTTTTTACATCTTTTACATGGTAAGAAACCTTCTGCCGCATGGGTTCGAGCAATGCATACCTCATTAAACCTTTATGCCGAACATGAGTATAACGCTTCAACATTTACCGGCCGTGTTATTGCAGGAACTGGATCAGATATGTTTTCCAGCATAACTGGAGCCATTGGTGCGTTGCGCGGACCAAAGCATGGTGGTGCGAACGAGGTTGCATTTGATATCCAATCACGTTACGCAAGCCCGGATGAAGCGGAGGCTGATATAAAAGAACGTATGGCTCGTAAAGAAATAGTCATTGGTTTTGGACATCCTGTTTATACTACAGGTGATCCTCGTAATAAAATGATCAGAGATGTGGCGAAACGATTGGGCACGCAAGCTAAGAATCTGAAAATGTATAAAGTTGCTGAACGACTTGAAAAGGTAATGTGGGCAGAAAAGAAGATGTTTCCTAATCTGGACTGGTATTCAGCGGTATCTTATTCATTGATGAATGTTCCCACAGCGATGTTTACTCCATTGTTTGTAATTTCACGCACTTCTGGTTGGGCAGCACATGTCATTGAACAACGTGAAGATGGAAAGATCATTCGTCCTAGTGCTAATTATGTTGGACCACATAATCAAAAATTTGTACCAATTAGTAAACGTAAGTAATCCTTTATAGAAAACAAGTGATTAATTGTAAAAATTAAACAGTTACAAGCAATCAAAACATTTGCCATCTCTGATGGCTTTTGTTTTTCTGAGCTGGTTTATTTGTTATAAAGATCAATAATGGATAATAAACAAAATAAACGTGCTGTTTTTTATGTTTCTGACCGAACAGGAAAAACGGCTGAGTCACTTGGCCAAAGTTTACTCTCTCAGTTTGATAGTGTTGAGTTTATAGATAGAACCTTCGCATTTGTCATTACCGAAATGGAAGCTCATTTTGTTGCAGGTGAGATACAGCGCGAATACGAGGCCAGTGGTGTACAGCCGATTGTGTTCAGCACATTGGTCAACGATGAGATTCAACAGTTTATTTCTTCAACCGACGCCTGTGTCATTAGTTTATTTAATTCGTTTATAGAGCCACTCGAAAAGAGTTTACAGATCAAATCATCTCATACGATTGGTAAAGCACACGAAGAATTTGGTGATGAAGATTATAAAAAGCAAATGGACGCTATCGACTTTACACTTAAAAATGATGATGGTATCAGAACGAATTTATTTGATAAGGCCGATGTTATCCTGGTTGGTGTGTCACGTTCTGCAAAAACACCAACTTGTCTATATTTAGCAATGCATTTCTCGATAAAAGCAGCTAATTATCCATTAACCGATGATGACCTTGATAATGATAAATTACCTGGGTTTTTATTACCGTATCTGGATAAAATAGTTGGCCTGACGATCCGTGCCGATCAACTCAGTGCTATTCGACAACAACGCCGACCAAATACTGTTTATGCGACTTTGAAAAAATGTCAGCATGAAGTTAAACATGCAGGAATAATGATGGAAAAAGCGGGCATATTTATTCTTGATTCAACGGCTATGTCTATCGAGGAGATCGCAGTAAATGTAGTGAAGGAAAAACAGTTATTAAAGAACAACTAAATAGAAATTTAATCTTAAAGGTTTATTGAGAAAGAAAAGCTATGACAAAATTGATTTCAAATGACTACATCATGCCACTACAAAACTTGGGCATGGGAGATGTGGGACTTGTTGGTGGCAAAAATGCATCACTGGGAGAAATGATCAGCAATCTATCTGGTGCTGGTGTTAGTGTGCCGGGGGGGTATGCCACAACAGCAAAGGCTTTTTGGGATTTTCTTGAACATAATAAATTACGTGAACGTATAGAACTTAGACTGCAAGGGTTAAATGTCGATGATGTGAAGCAGTTGACGACAGCTGGCAAAGAAATCCGTCAATGGATTATCGAAGCACCATTCCAAACGTTGTTACGAGAATCCATGGAAAATGCTTATCAAGAAATGAGCGGTGGAGATAAAAACTGTTCTATTGCCGTACGGTCTTCTGCAACTGCTGAAGACTTACCTGATGCTTCATTTGCAGGTCAGCAAGAGACATTTTTAAATGTGCGTGGTATTGATGATGTGCTACTAAGAGTTAAAGAGGTCTTTGCATCTTTATATAATGATCGAGCTATTGCTTATCGCGTACATCAAAACTTTGCCCATGAAGAAGTTGCTTTATCAGCAGGTTTACAACGCATGGTGCGCAGCGATCTAGGCGTAAGTGGTGTAATGTTTACTCTGGATACAGAGTCTGGTTTTGATGATGCTGTATTTATTACGGGTAGTTATGGTTTAGGCGAAACGGTAGTGCAAGGTGCAGTAAACCCGGATGAATACTATGTCTATAAAAAATCATTAGCGCAGCATAAGCCATCAGTATTAAGTCGTAGTGTCGGCAGCAAGGCGATTAAAATGATATATAACGAAGATTCTAGTAATGGTGAACTGGTAAAAACAGTTAATGTCTCACCTGGAGAGTCTTTGGTCTTTTGCCTTAATGATGAGCAATTAGAAGAACTTGCTCGGCAGGCGGTGATAATTGAAAAGCATTACGGTCGTCCTATGGATATCGAATGGGCTTTGGATGGCGAGAGTAAGAAAATCTACATTGTCCAGGCGCGCCCTGAGACAGTACAAAGCCGAGAGAATACAAATGTAATCGAACGTTATCAGCTAAATGAAAAAGGTAACTTACTTATTAGTGGCGCTGCAATAGGCCAGAAAATAGGGGCAGGTAAAGCAAAAGTCATCGAAAGGTTGGAAGATATGGACGACCTGCAAGATGGTGATGTCTTAGTAACGGAAATGACGGATCCTGACTGGGAGCCGATAATGAAGCGCGCATCGGCGATAGTGACTAACCGCGGTGGACGAACCTGTCATGCTGCAATTATTGCACGCGAACTGGGTGTTCCCGCCGTCGTAGGGTGTGGTGATGCGACTGAGAAGATTAATTATGATGACGTTGTCACGGTGGTTTGTTCTGAAGGAGAAAATGGACACGTTTATGAAGGTAAACTGGACTTTCAGGTCAACCGCGCAGAACTAGACAACATGCCGCCAGCACCGTTAAAAATCATGATGAATGTGGGTAACCCAGGTAAGGCAATGTCATTTGCGTCTATTCCAAATGCAGGTGTTGGTTTGGCACGACTGGAATTTATTATAAATAACAAGATTGGTATCCACCCAAGAGCGTTACTGGAATACGGTGATCAAGAAGCATCGATAAAAGCATCTATAGATGAGCGTATCGGAGCCTATGCAAGTCCTGTCGATTTCTATGTGCAGAACCTGGCTGAAGGTATATCTACATTGGCTGCTGCATTTGCGCCTAACCCGGTTATCGTACGTCTATCTGATTTCAAATCTAATGAGTATGCTAATTTACTTGGCGGCGAGCGATATGAACCGAAAGAAGAAAACCCTATGATAGGTTATCGAGGTACGTCACGTTACTTGTCAGATGAGTTTGAAGCATGTTTTGAGCTGGAATGTCGTGCCCTACGTTATGTACGAGAAGATATGGGCTTGGCCAATGTATGGGTTATGGTTCCCTTCGTGCGCACTGTAGGACAGGCGAAGCAAGTCGTTGAGTTATTAGCAAAATATGGTCTGGAAAGAGGAAAAGAAGGTTTAAAATTGATTATGATGTGCGAGGTTCCGAGTAATGCAATCTTGGCGGAACAGTTTCTTGAATATTTCGATGGTTTTTCTATTGGTTCTAATGATATGACGCAATTAACCTTGGCGCTTGATAGAGACTCAGGACTGGTTTCCGATTTGTTTGATGAACGCGATGAAGCAGTGAAGTTTATGCTAAGTCGCGCCATCAAAGCTTGTAAAAATGCCGGGAAGTATGTCGGTATTTGCGGCCAAGGACCTTCTGATCACCCGGATCTTGCAAAATGGTTATTAGATGAAGGTATTGAGAGTATCTCTTTAAATCCAGATACTGTTATTGATACATGGCTATATATTGCCGGAGTTGAGGCGTGAGAGACACTTGAGAGAATTGAGTTTGTTGGCAATAAAGTTGATTATTCCACAGGTGGAAATAGGTTAGCTTAATTGCAAATATTGAAGAATCGAGGCTAGGATATGTCTGAATATTTAAAAGCTTATAAACGTTCATTAGAAAACCCTGAAGCGTATTGGTCTGATGCAGCAAAGGACATAGATTGGGAGAAACCCTTTACAAAAGTTCTTGATGATGCAAACCCGCCATTTTATAAATGGTTTCCAGACGGAAAGCTAAATACCTGCTTTAATGCGTTGGATAGACATGTTGAAAACGGACATGCTGACCAAACTGCCCTCATTTACGACAGTCCCGTAACAGATACAATTAAGCGATTTAGCTATAGAGAATTACGCGATCTGACAGCTAACTTTTCAGGCGTACTAAGCGATCAAGGAGTTGGTAAAGGAGATACAGTAATTATTTATATGCCAATGGTTCCCGAAGCAGTGATCGCTATGTTGGCTTGTGCGCGACTTGGTGCTATCCATTCAGTTGTATTTGGAGGTTTTGCTTCTAATGAACTGGCCGCACGTATTAATGATGCGCAACCGAAAGTGATTGTCTCCGCATCCTGCGGTATCGAAGTGAATCGTATCATCGAGTATAAGCCACTACTTGATGCAGCTATTGCAACAGCAAATCATAAACCAGAGGCCTGTATTATTCTGCAACGACCTCAATGCAAAGTGAATTTGATAGAGGGGCGTGATATAGATTGGCAAGAGGCTAGTGCAATGGCTGAAGCGGTTGACTGTTTTCCTGTCGACGCGACTGACCCTTTATATATTCTTTATACCTCGGGAACAACGGGTACGCCAAAAGGAGTCTTGCGAGATAACGGGGGGCATGCCGTTGCGCTGAATTGGTCGATGAAGAATATCTATAATATAAATCCTGGTGACGTATTTTGGTCTGCGTCAGATGTTGGTTGGGTGGTGGGGCATTCATATATAGTCTATGCCCCTTTATTGCGTGGTTGTACCACGGTTCTTTATGAAGGCAAGCCCGTAGGGACGCCCGATGCCGGTGCCTTCTGGCGTGTTATTGAACAACATAAAGTAAACGCACTGTTCACAGCACCAACGGCCTTCAGGGCAATTAAAGGTAACGACCCTGATGGTGATTTTATTAAAGACTATGATTTATCTTCACTACAAACGCTTTTCCTTGCCGGTGAACGTTGTGACCCTGCCACTATAGAGTGGGCCGAAGATAAACTAGGTGTGCCTGTTATTGATCACTGGTGGCAGACTGAAACGGGTTGGGCGATCACTGCTAACTGCATGGGGCTTGAACAGTTACCTGTAAAACATGGTTCTACATCAAGGCCTGTACCCGGCTATGACTTGCAAGTGCTTGATGAACAAGGCATTCCATTGCCCGCAGGCGAAATGGGAAAAATAGCCTTAAAATTACCTCTGCCCCCCGGTTGTTTACAGTCTTTATGGAAAAATGACCAAGCTTATATTGACTCTTATCTTTCCGTTTATGATGGCTATTATATAACCTGGGATGCTGGATATATTGATGAAGATGGTGACGTCTGGGTGATGAGCCGACTCGGTGACGTGATTAATGTTGCGGGCCATCGTTTATCGACAGGTGCGATGGAAGAAGTGCTAGCGGCGCATCCTGATGTTGCCGAGTGTGCTGTCATAGGTGTTAATGATCAATTAAAAGGCCAACTACCTATAGGACTAGTTGTATTAAATAATGGTGTTACTACTGACCATGACAAGATCATGCAAGATCTTATTGCGCGTGTGCGAAATGATATTGGCCCTGTTGCGGCTTTTAAAAAAGTGCTTGTTTTGAAAAGACTACCTAAAACGCGTTCTGGCAAAATATTACGCGGCATCATGAAAAAAATTGCTGATGATGAAGCATTTAAAGTGCCAGCAACGATTGATGATGTCTCTATCCTTGAAGAAATCGCAGAAGTCTTTAAAAAATAAATCCAGCAACAAAAAACATGTTAATTCGCTATTGTCTGTCTTTCAAAGGCATCCTGAAACCGATCACGTAGTATGTTTTTTTGTACTTTCCCCATTACATTAATAGGCAGTTTATCAATCGCAAAGACAAATTTGGGTACCTTGTAATTGGCGAGATGTTGTTTGAGAAATTTAATTAACGTTGTTGCATCAAATTCTTCTTTTTTCCCTGGCTCCATCACTACTACTGCGATAACGCCTTCACCGAAATCGGGGTGTGGCACTCCTATCACGGCAGATTCTTCAATATTTGCATAGTCATTGATGAGGTTTTCAACTTCTTTAGGATATACATTATAACCACCGGAAATAATAAGATCTTTTGAGCGACCGATAATCGTTAAGTAATCACGATCATTTAAAAAACCTACATCGCCAGTCTTAAAAAAACCGTCATCTGTGAATTCTTCTTTTGTCTTATCTGGTTTACGCCAATAACCGTTAAATACATTTGGCCCAGAGACCTGGATGTTTCCCGTTTCATTTTCAGCTAATATTCTCCCATCATCGGCAGTGATTCTCACATCAATGCCGGGCAGTGCTGTACCGACTGAACCGGGTACACGTTCACCATTTAATGGATTTGACGCTATCATTACTGTTTCTGTCATACCATAACGTTCTAGCACACGATGACCGGTTTTAATAAAAAAGTTATCTGACACTTCTTTTAATAGCGGGGCTGAGCCTGATATAAACAAACGCATGTTTTTATATGTTGAAGCTGTGAAATCCGGGTGTGAAAGTAAACGTGCATAATAGGTCGGTACACCCATCAAAACGGTTGCTTTTGGTAGATGGTGAATAACTTCGTCCACATCAAAATGTTCCAGGAAAATCATTGTGTTAGTGCTCAGCAGCGCGCAGTTTAATGCTACGAAAAGACCATGAACGTGAAATATTGGCAGGGCGTGTAGTAAAATATCATTTTTACTAAAACCCCAGATTTGATGAAGGGTTATGGCATTCGACGCGAGGTTCCCATGCGTGATCATCGCGCCCTTTGGTTTTCCTGTGGTGCCACTTGTATACAGTATGCAAGCAGTATCATTGACCTGGGTGTCTACTATTGATTCATGGCAAGCATCATTTGAAAGATTCTCAATTAATGAACCCTTTCCAGAACCATCAAGCGTCAATAAGTGTATCTGGTTCTGATCTGTTAATAGGTTCTCTTTAATAATGGGTGACTCAGGATCACAAATGACGATACTAGGTTCTATATCATCCAGAAAGTAGGATATTTCTGATGCTGTATAGGACGTGTTTAACGGTACAGATATTAAACCAAGTTTAAGACAAGCAAGATATAAAAAGATCGCTTCTGGTGATTTTTTAACCTGAAAGATAACCCTGTCGCCCTTGCTGAGTTTATAGCTGTTTAGGATATATGCTATCTGTGAAGTACTGCTGAGCAAGTCTTGGTAGCTGTAGGTTCTGTTGTCTTTGGTTATTATGAAACTCTGTGTCAGGTTTGGTGAAAAACGTTCCTCAAAAAGCGCGTATAAATTACTCATATTTTTTTAATCAATTCCATATACTTGTAGATCAATCAGTAAAACCTTAACGCAGGTTATTAAATTTTGATTCATGGGATATTTTATTTACTAATTCATATTGAGCTTTTCATTTTACAATAAAAAAGGCGAGTTCTAAAAATAGAATCCGCCTCAAGAGGGCCAGATTACCTGGTACTAGACTAAAAACTTGCTGTTACACCCACAAAGCCATTGATAGGTGCTCCCGCACCTAAAAATGTGGCATCAGAAAATGCCTGTGTGCTACCAGAACCATCGAACACTTCGTCTGCTTCGCCTAACAGGCCAAAGGTTTCATAGTCGGTATCAAATAAATTATTGACGCGGGCAAAAAGTGAAAAAGTTTTATTGATTTTATAAGTGCTATTTAAGTTTACTACCGCATAGCCATCAACCGGTCCCAACTCGTTGCTTTCATCGCCTCTTAGTACTTGAGTCGAGTTGTATATTACATTTGCGCCGATTGAAAACTTATCTGTAAAAGAGAAAAGGCCACCTAGTTTTATAGAATGTTCAGGAATGCCAGGAATCTTGTCACCAGAATTAACCTGAATTTCATTTGCATCACCATCGCCATTTATATCAGAGGCATTAGGATGGTTGGCACTGATTCCTACAAAAGCATCCTGAAATGTGGCATCCACGAAACTATAGTTTAAATACCAATTAAGCTTTTTAGTGAAAACACCAGATAAACCAAGTTCAGTCCCTACACGCTCAGTATCACCTACATTTCTAAAGAAACCCTGGCTCGAGGTTGTGCCGCCAGTAGAACCAAAAATGATGTCATCGTTGTTTGTACTGTGGAATCCGCTAATGCTGTAATTGATCCCATTTCTAAAAGTACCTCTAAAACCACCTTCAAAACTCTTGGTTACAACTTGTTCAAGAGGAGGATCTGCAAGAAAGGCATTTGGCAGGTTACAAGGGGCATCTTCTCTGGCACAAAGTAATTCGATCGGTGTCGGTGCTCTTGATGATTCGCTGTAACTACCATAGACACCATTAGTGTCATCAAAATTATAGGTTATACCAAATGCTGGATTAATGCGGTCATAATCATGTTCGCCATTCAATGCATCGGGATCGTTTGGATCGGCATAAAGATAATCAGTTGAACGATCACCGACAACAATATGAGAATTGTTGTATCGAACTGATGCTGTTAATGCCAGTTTTTCTGTTACTGAGAAAGTATCTGTAGCATAAAGAGACCAAACACGATTATGTGCTTTTATATTATTTCCTTCTTCTGGTACGAATATAGCAGTTCCTGTTGTGCCACGGTCCGCACTGGCAAGCGTGCAGTCATTCCCACTGATTTCACAATTAAGTGAGGCTATTTCGACAGCCGAGAAGAAATCAATGTTCCCTTGTTGATATCCTGCGCCGAAGATAAACTGATTTTTGTGCCCGAACAGATCATTCAAAAATGTCGTTTGCAAGTTCGCTCCAAAGCCTTCTTGATCACGATTGCTTAAATTGTTAATTGCATTTCGTTCAGAACCATCAACGTTATCTTCAGCAATACTGTTTCCGTTCTGATCTTCGATAGGTGCAGTCAGGTCGTCTTCTTCACATAAAAGCCCGGCATTGGCACCACCACAGTCTTCAAACTCTGAACCATCACCGTTAAAACTTTCTGTTCGATTTCGTCTATAAAAACTATTCCCGCTTAACTGAATAGTATCGTTAACCCAATGTGTGCCTTGCAGGTTAAGCATTGTCAGCTCATTCCTGGTTTGGTCAGGAGAGGTGAATACTGCATCTCGGTCTATTTCGAGTAATTCAGCAGGCGATGAACCATTACCTATAAGATCGGTATGGCCTTGATTCAAACTCAAGTCGAGTGTTGTGCTGGCACTGCGGTAGCCTATTGAACCAAACAAGTTTAACGCATCAGAAGGGGAGGCATCACGCCAACCTTCTTCATCGAAATAATTTGCTGTCAGGAAATAACCCCAGTTACCGTTATTACCTCCAGATTCCAGGGTTGTTACTACACGATCAAATGAACCTCCGTAGGTTTCTATGCTATGGCCTGGGTGCGTAAAGCCATTTTTTGTTGTAATTGAAAGTGAGCCCCCAAGAGTATTCAAACCAAATACCGGGTTAGCTCCGCCGATTAAATTAATATTGGCAATCGAAGATTCCGGTACTAAATCCCAATTCATAGAATCACCAAAGGGCTCGTTGATACGCACACCATTTTGGAAAACCGCGAGGCCCTGTGGCAAACCTAATAGAGGTGAAAGTGAATAGCCACGGTACTGGACATCTGCTTGTAGAGGATTATTCTGAGCATCATTAATCGTGACACTGCCGAGATTGTAGTTCATGAAGTCGGTCAAACCTAAGGTTTGGCTTCTTTCGATATCATCACTGCTGGAAGATTGTACATTATAAGGAATGAGTTCTTCCGGAAGCCCAACGCCGTGCGTTGGCGTGATTCCAATAACTTCAAGTGCACTCTTTTGCTGAACATCATCTTCAGCAAAAACCGCTGAGTATGTAATTGATAACAATAGTGTAGTGGCTGCGATACGATATGCAGTCATAATATCCCCCTCAGATAGTATTAATACGCTAAAAAGCAATGAGCTAGCACATTGCTAATCTTGCGTGAATATTAAAGTGGGGATTTTCTTTAATATATAGGAAAAAATCCTTAAATCACCTTATCAAACAAGACTGTTTATATCTAAACTGCTTTTCAATCAGAAGCCACAGCCCAAATAAGGAAAAAATCACAGTGTTTTTAGGAAATCTTCTATATTAATTCTGCTTCTCAGATATAACATCTGGTTGTCATTTATAAGCTTAGGGGTAATTTAGAATGTTTAGGTTATTCATGCCATTTTTATTAATATTTTTAGCTACCACCAATACCAGTGCTAATGCTAATCATCAGGGAGGCCTTGAAGCTTGTATGTTGGCGACAACAGCAATACGTACAGGAACATATACAAAAGTGGAATACTTGGGTTTTACTGATGAAGGTGTTTCTGCTTATGAAATTGAAATGAGAGATCTCGATGGCAAGATATGGGAGTTTGAGTGTGATGCGCATAGTGGAGAGATAATTGAAATAGAACAGGAAGTAGCAAATTCAGACGTACCTCTGTTTAAAAAGAAAATGAAGGTTTCTGAAAAGGAGGCAAGTACAATCGCAACGGATTTATACCCAGGCACTATTGAAGAAGTTGAATATGAGATTGAATCAAATGGACAGGTTTCTTATGAATTCGATATTGTTGATAAATATGGAGTTGAGTTCAAGATAGAAGTTGATGCTACTTCAGGCGATATAGTTGAGGTTCAAATTGAAAAGTGGGAAATAGGTGAGGAAGCTAATAAAAAATGATCTATATATGCTCTTCGAGAATTTCACGTTCTTCTTCGCTAATCTTGGCGTTCTGTAGACGGTTTTTGATCATGTCATTGTTAATGTGGCCATCTTCTATTAAATATTTTCTTTCTTCGGGTGAAAGGGTATCCATAAAAAATAGATTGCTGGGTGGGTGATAACCGGCCTCGATAATGACATTAGCTTCGTTGGCCATTAATCGATATTTTCCAATATCTTTTTTGAGGCGATCATCAGCAAAGGCCTTGTCCGCAATGCCGGCAGTGTATATGGAATGTATTTCCATTTTATAACTTATGATATGGCCGGGGTCACCAGTTTTTTCAATTTGATTTTCTATGTGCTCAAGTCGCGGCCGTAATAGTTTTCTCAAGGTATCGAGTACTTCCTGATCTTCAAGTCTCTCTGAGTAGATGTCCAGAATATTATCAATTGGTAATTGGGTATAAGTATCAGTGGTAAATAGTTCGTTTTGTCGGTAGGTCAGTAACTTATAAGAACGAAATCCAAGCTGTTGTTGTATATCAGTCAGTTCACGAATGTGTTTATTAAAGCCCAGGGCGCAGACTAGTTGTGAATGATTAAGATCGAGTTGCGCAGCAACAATATTAAGACGTTTAATGAAATCTTTTTCTTCACCAGCGTTGGTTTTATAAAATATTCGGACGAGCTCATCATCTGAAGCGGTTAGTAATTCTGTAAAACTGATCATAGTGGTTTAATTAGCTCTCACGGTGTAGTTTCATGTAATCATAAAGGATCTTTTTCTCGACATCCGAAATATTTGGATCTTCGAGGCGTGCCTCGATTAAAGGTCTTGGAATTAGGCCTTTATTGAGTAGTTTTCTCTTCTCTTGCGGCAAAATGGAATCTCGGAAAAATAACTCACCAATAGGAATAATCTTGTTTTCAACGATCAATGTGACTTCGTTTAATAAGGCACGAAAGCCACTATCTGACTGCTCAAGTCGATTTTCTGCAAAATCAATACCGACAATGCCATCGGAATAAATGGCACGCATTTCTTCTTTATATTTATCTATAATCAATGAGTTTACTGTTTCATCGATTCGTTTTTCAATTGACTTAAGTCGGTTTGATAACAAGTATTCTAGAATTTGTTTACTTGCGCCATCATTTTTTACGACTGAGTATATAGAAAGGATGTTGTCTAAACTTACTAATTTGTAGATGTCTGTTGTAAAGAATTCGTTCCGAGAATTCAATAAAGCATCATAATTATCAAATCCAAGGATAGGAGGTATTTCAGGCAAATTTCTGGTTGATTCATTAAAACCAATCGCACAGATTAATTGAGCTTCGCGTAATTTTAATTTCATTCCGATAGCTTCAGCTTTATCTTCGCTGCTTTCAGTCGAGATATTGAATTTATAAAGAAGCTGAAGCAGTTCTTCTTCGTTTGAATTTAGAATTTCTTTAAACGAGGCCACAATTTTTTATCCCCGCGGTACTATTATAGTAATAGACCTTGCAGTATGCCCGTGTTCCGGACCCAAGGTTTAGACTTCTGAATGGGTAAAGGGAGTTCGCTGACGGCAGCTTCTGCGTTGGCATAACTATCATAAAGCCCATATATAGCCGTGTACCGAGTTACGCCATTCACACTGACGACAATATATCCTGCCTTTGAACCAAGACCTGACCTTTTTATATAGTTAATAATATCATTTTCATTAATGACGCTACCTAGTTGTAGCGTGTAATTATCCGTAGCTTGTAGCCTTAGCCAATCGCTCAGATTCAAGTTGTTTTCAGAAGAGGCAGGCGCAGCTACTGAGACTGAGTTACCAGGATCAGACGTCGTTTCCGTCTTACCAGGCTTTTTAAGATTTTCGGAATTTGTTACAACCGTTGTTTTGCTATTATCAAGTCCTTTCAACTTCTGCTTTGCTTCCTCTAAGCCTTGATCCGCGGCGAGCTGATACCATCTTCTTGCTTCGACGTTATCTTTCTCTACGCCATATCCATTTTCATGGAATACCCCAAGGTTGAACTGAGCCTGAGCAATATCTTGCTCCGCAGATTTGTTGAACCATTTTAAGGCTGTGGCATAGTTCTTGGTTTTACTCTGACCAAAGGCGTACATAACGGCCAGACTATATTGTGCGTTGCCATGCCCTTGTTCGGCTGCATCCTCGAATAACTTTGCTGCTTTTACATAATCCTTTGGAATGCCGATCCCGCGATAGTACATTAAGCCAAGGTTGAATTGAGAGTCAGCAATACCAGAATTAGCCGATTGTTCCCACCACTTGGCAGCCTCAAGGTAATTTTGTTCTACACCCTGTCCCTGAAAGTATTTTACTCCAATATCATGCTGTACCAGAGGCACACCCTGCTCAGCCGCCATGAGATACCATTTTATCGATTCAGCGGGGCTTTTTTCTACGCCATGACCATAGTCATACATTAGGCCCATAGTGATTTGGGCCTGTGAGTCACCTTGTTCTGCCAGAGGCTTGAGGATCTCAAGTGCTAGTGCATAGTTTTTCTTCAGATAAGCCTGCTTGCCTTCCTCATAACTTGCAGCAAAAACTGTCGTTGAACAGAGAAAAAATAAAAAAAAGAGGATCGTGTGCTTATTCAGCCATGATTTTGTGTCTTTATTAGGGTATTTCAAGTTCGTACTCATTTATACGTTGTTATTATTACGCTTAATTAGCGGTTGAATATTAAGCTATACCATTGTTTTAGCAAGACTAAAGATTTTTTCTGCATCAAATACTTGATTATTGTTCTCGAATAGTTTTGCAATACATGCTCATTGTAATGTTAATTTTAACGTACCAAATCCTATTGCGCCCCAAATTATTTTTCCATAGCGTTCTTGCCCTCTATAATCTGTACCATCAACGCCTATGAGTATTGGCACGTTTGCATCTTAACGCTACTGTTTTTTTTCCTTCAAGCAGAGGTGCGGCATTCTTTGGAGAGACGTTACCGTCTCCGATAACATGTTTAGCCTTGTCATCATAAGCAACGGCTGTACCTATGTAATCAAGCACATACATAGATAGTGGGTTCATTCCCCTACGAAGGCCCATTTAAAAAGCGCATAAGTTAACCGATGCTGGATCATGCGACAACCGGGTATTACTCAAGTTACAGGGGATTGCTCAAATTTAAGAGGGTTCGATTGAGGGCAGCGATTGCTAAAATTTACCGGTTTTTGTGCTTTAGTCATATTAGCCGCTGTTTTTTTTAAAATTCCGGGGTAGGTTAAGATTAAAGATACCGTGGTTCAAGTATTTTTGGAAGGTTTGATGAGCAAGGTTTCAACGTCAGGTAGCGTGATGGTGATGCGCCTCTTTCTGGTGTTATGGACGCAGCTTTTATTAGCGGGTGGTAAATTTTACGATAGGTGAAAAAGACATGAAGGTTTGGTCAAGAGCAAACTCTAATAATCATTATTCCCATGTGTATTGGTCTATAGATTAATGCGCATGGAAAAATCAATTGCCCGAATGTGTTTGGTTAATGCGCCAATAGAGATGTAGTCAACACCGGTTTTCGCAATAGCATATAAATCGTCTTTGCTAATATTGCCGGAGGCTTCGAGCTTGGCTCGACCCTGATTGATATTGACCGCTTTTTCTAGTAATGCCAGATCAAAGTTATCCAATAATATTTGATCTGCTTTTGCTTCTAATGCCTCTTCCAGCTCAGATAAAGATTCAACTTCTACTTCCACAGGTAGATTCTTTGCTTTGGCTTGTGTAACTGCTTGCGTAATGCTACCCGCTGCCATTATGTGATTTTCTTTGATAAGGATGGCGTCAAAAAGACCGATACGATGATTAGTCCCGCCGCCGCATGCGACCGCATATTTTTGAGCAAGCCGTAAACCGGGAATAGTTTTGCGAGTATCTAATATTTTCGTATGGGTATCTTTTATGATGTCGACAAAACTGGCAACGGTTGTTGCCGTCGCAGAGAGTGTTTGTAAAAAATTAATGGCAGTACGCTCGCCAGTCAACAGCGATCGAGCTGAACCTTCGATAGTACATAGTATTTGTTCTGGTACGACGGCATCACCATCTGCAATCTGCCAATTTATCGATGTAGCAGGAGCCAACTGATTAAATACTTCATCAAACCACTGGCACCCGGCGACGATGGCATGTTCGCGAGTAATTAATGTTGCTGATGCCATGGCAGTTTCCGGGATCAACTCCGCAGTTACATCACCATCACCCACATCTTCGGCTAATGCCGATTTAACATTTGAACTTATATCTTTCTGGTTAATGACCATGTTGAATTTTTATTGTTAAAGTATTGCCGTGTCTTGCTAAAGACAATGGGGCTAAGTAGTAGCAAGGCGATAAGGTTAGGTAATGCCATCAATCCGTTGAGTACATCTGCAAATGCCCAGACTAATTCCAGTTTTACTACAGCGCCGATGAAGATAGCTATAATCCACACTATTCGATAATAAATAATAATCTTTGTGCCAAAGAGGTAACTGGCACATCGTTCACCGTAATAACTCCATCCGAGTATGGTTGAGAAGGCGAATAAAACCAGTCCAAAACTAACGATATAACCGCCATAGCCATATAGCCCGATTGAAAACGCACGTGATGACATAGGCGCGCCTTGTAAGCCGCTATCCCATGCCCCGGTAATAATGATGACGAATGCCGTCAGGCTACAGAGGATAAGGGTATCAATAAAGGTACCCAACATGGCGACCATGCCTTGTTTTACCGGATCAGTCGTTTGAGCTGCTGCATGAGCAATAGGAGCACTACCCAGGCCAGCTTCATTTGAGAAAATACCTCTGGCAAAACCCCAACGTATGGCCATCCAGATTGATGCACCAAGAAAACCACCACTTGCGGCAGAGCCTGTGAACGCGCTTTCAATAATGAGTAAAAAAGCCGCAGGTAACTTTTCTATATTAAGGAGGATGATCACTAACGCAGCAAGAATATAAATCGCCGCCATAAAAGGAACCAGTTTTGAGGCAACCTGTGCGATACGTTTTACTCCGCCAATAATGACTAAGGAGGCGAGTACAGATATCACAGCGCCAGTAAGCCAGGTGGGAATATTGAAGCTTGAATGAATCTCGTCTGCTACAGAATTGGATTGAACCATATTGCCAATACCGAATGCAGCAATCATGGCAAAAAAAGCGAATGAGGCAGCCATCCAGCGCCAATTATCCCCCAAGCCGTTACGTATATAATACATTGGACCGCCAACGTAGTTGCCAAGTGCATCAGTCTCTCTATAGCTCACGGCAAGCACTGCTTCGGCGTATTTTGTTGCCATACCGAAAATAGCAATGACCCACATCCAGAAGATTGCGCCAGGTCCTCCGAAATAAATTGCTGTGGCAACACCGGCAATATTGCCGGTGCCAACAGTTGCCGATAGGGCTGTCATTAAGGCCTGAAACGGGCTGATATCACCTTTGTTTTGAGAGGACTCCTTTCGGCCTTGCCACAGGGTTTGAAATGCGAGAGGTATTTTTCGCCAAGGCATGGCACGTAGCCCAATCGTCAGGTAGATCCCTACGATAGCGAGCAGAGGAATGAGCAAGTACTCTCCCCAGATGATGCTGCTTAAAAGGTTTAACTTATCTTGTAACCAGGGCATATAGCCGTCCTAGTGCCAGTTTGCTTGCTTAAGGCTTTGATTGAAAAGAGGATAGTTTAATCGTTATCACTCAATATTGTCGAATGAGTAGCTGATCCCCTTGCTGAGAGAAGTCGAGATGTTTTAAAAAACTCATGCCTAGCAGCACCTCTTCACCTTGCATATAGGGATTAATGTTGGCGCTGATATTGTGTAGCTCTATTTTACCGAGGCTGACACTATTTAATGTCGAAGCATAAACATCGATCTGACCATTAGCGGTATGCACAGGTATTTTTATTCCGGGTTTTAGTCTTAATTTTTTGGCGATCTTTTCAGGGACACTGATGTCTGTTGCTCCTGTATCAAGTATGAATACAACCTCAGTGTTATTGATCATGCCGCTAGCGACATAGTGGCCGTAGCGATTTCGTTGTAACTGAACTTGTGTGTAGTCATGCGTTTGTGTAGAGGATAAGACTTCGTTCGGGTTATTTTGTTGGTCGAGAAACCGGGAAAAATAGACTGATAAAATACCGAGAACGACGATCCAGCCTAAAACGGTCATGCCTCTGCCAAGGCGTTTTTGAAAATTGTCTTCATTCATACTTCAGATTTTGTCATAAATGCCGATATCAGCTCTATAGAAACAATACATTAAAACGATGGCTTATTGATATGCATAGATTGACGCACTGTTTTTTTATTATCTTTACATTCTGTTTTTTTCTGACGGGCGTATTTGCTGAGGAAGGCTCCGCTGCTGATGAAACCAATGAATTAAAATTCTACACAGCGGCTAAAGAAGGGCATTTAAGTCAGATCAAATCGATGTTGTCGAATGGTTATAATGTCAATGCCAAAAATAAATCAGGACGCACGGCGTTAATGAGTGCTGCCTATAATGGTAATAGAAGCATTGTTCGGGAACTTGTTGTTGAAGGTGTCGATGTGAATCTTGCCGATGAACAGGGCAAGACGGCATTAATGCTAGCCATCGCCAGTAAGCGATTTGAGATTGTTGAAGTATTATTAAACGCCGGAGCGGATGCGACTCTCGCTGATAAAAAAGAAAAGACAGCAATCACGATGGCTGAAAAAACAAAAAATAAGAAACTCGTCAAATTACTCGAGTCAGCATCTGAATAGATATGCCTATTGAGCCGTTGCTGAGAAGCCTGAGGCAACTAATATTGGGGTGTGTCAATCGTAAACTAATCGACAACCTGAAAAAATATGACGTTTGTCAGCCTGATAATAATTTCGAAAACTTGCCCGTTTGATGTGTTCTTTTGTATATCGACTCCCACCCTTTAATACATAATGTTGCTCATCAAAGTAGGGTGCGGAATAAGTTGCGTAAGGGTAAGGCAAAAAACCATCATAAGGATGAAACTGATTATTACACCACTCCCAGACTAATCCGGTTTGTTGTAATAGATGGTTATTAGCCGCTGCCTCCCATTCATATTCATGCGGTAACCTGGCTCCAGCCCATTTCGCATAGGCCGCTGCTTCAAACTGGTTTAACCCGTGTACGGGATGAGCCTCTTTCAAAGGGAATGGTCCTTGATGATCGATACCATACCAAATCCCGTTTTTATGTTTTTGCCAATGGTATGGGTGAGCCGAATTGTGATTGATGTTCCATTCCCAGCCTGCTTCGGACCAAAATTCTTTAGTTGAGTAAGCCCCTGAACTCATAAAACTTAAGTACTCACCATTTGATACTGGATAACGCGCTATATTGTAGCTACTCAAATCTACGTCGTGAACCGGGTGTTCATTATCATAAGGAACATTGCTTTCTACGTTACCAATATTGTAGGTACTGGATACAATCGTAGTAAATTCTTTTTGTGGTTGACTAGATTCCAGGGCTTGAGATGGCGTGAATTCAGTGTGCCCACGCTGAATCTGCATTGTCGTTAGCACCATCATCATGGTTTCAATGTGTTGTGAATAGTGTTGGATTAAAAAATGAATTAAATAATCATTTTTTAATAACTCATGAGAGCTTAATTGTGTCGTTGCTAATTCAAGCAAGCTAACATTTTCTACTTGTGTCTCTTTAGCCCATGCAAGCATGCTTTTTTTATCAGGTAACGCTGCGGCGCGGGATTGTTTGACACTTAATTCAGGTACGTAAAGTGATTTTAATGAGTCGCCGAGTATTTTTTTTTCGAGTAACTGTTCTTTTATCCAATAGCTTTCTGTGAAAACACAGTGCCCAAGGTGCCATCCAATCGGACTTAAGTCGGGGTGAAACTGTTTATGATAATGTGTTTTCGGGAGGGCACTGACAATATCAAGAGTTTCGTTTTGTAATAAGCGAAACGTCGCAATTAATTCCTTCATAATTTGTAATCTTCAATCACTCCAGAATGATCAAAACGCATAAAGCTATGCTCAGGGAAAGTGTTCCATGTCTCATTTGGAGAGAGAGGTTCCGATGCTAGCCAAACACTATCTTCTTTGTAAAGATAATAAAGACTGGGACAGTTTCCATTCAATGCATGTCGACAGGCATATAGTGAGTCCCCGTTACTGATGACGATATTTAATAGTGCCGAGACGGTGTCACTACATATCGACTTTAAATCATTCATTGTTGAAATTATGGCATTGGATAATGAATCTTGATTTTGTAGGTGATGCTGTAACAAAGCGAATAAATACAATGAATCTGAATCACCCGTAATTTCTGCACTGATTGTATTTGGCAATAAATCGAGAAAACGTGCCTTAATATTTTTATCAAATGGTTTCAGGCTACCGTTATGGGTAAAAATCAGATTATCTTTTATAAAAGGTTGAGTATTCGCCTCACTAACGCCCTGACCTGTTGTAGCACTGCGTACATTTGCCAGCCATAATTGACTACTAAGAGAGCGACCTAGACTATCCAAATTTACATCAGACCAGATAGGCAAGACGTTTTTATAGCTACTGGGAATATTGTTTGTCAGCCATGCGACACCGTAGCCATCTGCATTTAAAATGCCGCCTTGCATTTCTTTTGGCGCCCATGATTGCTGGACAAGACTATGCTCATGCTCTTGTAAAAATACAGATAGGGATATCTCAGTACCAAGATAAGCGGCTAATCGGCACATTAAAATTCTCTCTTTAGATTCGTCACGGTTATGTTATTTTAAGGTATCAGCTTAACAGGCCAAAACAGGTATTGAAATTGAATAGAGTGAATTATCAGATAGATGCGGATGGTGCATGGTTGTCTGGCGTACGTATTGTTCAATCGCCGAATTGTGACGAACGACCTGATTTATCGGACATCGATCTTTTAGTGATTCACGGGATAAGCTTGCCGCCCAAAGAGTATGGCGGTGGGTTTATTGACCAGTTATTTACTAATACATTAATGCCTGACGCGCACCCTTATTTTGGCGAGATACATGAGTTACGTGTGTCATCCCATTTACTCATCGACCGAGAAGGGGAGATAACACAATATGTTCCATTTATAAAACGTGCGTGGCACGCTGGGGAATCATCTTTTAACGGGCGTGAGCAATGCAATGATTTTGCTATTGGTATCGAGCTTGAAGGTTGTGATGAAGAAGCTTATTGTGAAATTCAATACACTACTCTGGCAATGGTAACGGACTTGATTTGTCAGCGCTGGAACAAGATCACAAAAGATCGTATTGTTGGTCATAGTGATATTGCGCCTGGTCGGAAGACTGATCCTGGGGTGGCTTTTGACAAGAACTACTACTACTCTTTACTAACACTATGACATTAATCGTTATTCTTATTGCCTTGAGCCTGGATTTTTTTCTGGGTGGGTTAGAGCGCCATCGTAATTTTAACTGGTGTGTTTCGTTGTATTACAGCTTAGAGAAACGGTTGGCGCAATATAAGTTCTGGGATGGGACATGCGGCTTATTACTCGTATTATCAGCTGCGCTATCTGGGCTGATTATCGTGTTATACCTTGCCTGTTCACTGTCATGGATAGTAGAGATAGTTATCTCTCTTATCGTATTGATTTATTGTCTTGCCCCGGAAGATCTGGATAACCGTCTTGATGAATATATTACCGCAGTAGATGAGGGTAAGGTTGATGCGGTGACTGAATTGGCAGAAGGTTTAATCGATGAAACATTGCTCAGCGAAAATGATTCTAACGAAATCGCGATCATTAAATCTAGTCTGGTGGAATCACATAAACGTACATTTTCCGTTATTTTCTGGTTTTTAATTCTGGGCCCTGTTGGCGCATTACTTTATCGAGTGGTTGATGAGATAAATGATGAGTTCAGCGAGATACGCAGTGGTTTTGCTGACAGTACATCTATTTTAATCAACATTCTCGAATGGCCTTCATCAAGGGCAATGGTGCTCGGACTTGCCCTTGGAGGACATTTGGTCGATGCCATGCCAGGTTGGAGTAAATCAGAACATCTTTCCATTGAAGTGAATAATCAAGTCCTGATTGATGCTGGAATAGGGGCCTTACAATACAGAACAGACATTGACGTACCTGACAGAGAAAAGGCTTATTGGATAGATGAGCTTAAAGGGTTGCTTAATCGAACCTTGATTATTTGGCTTGCCATATTAGGTATCATGACCTTGTCAGGCACGCTGGGTTAATTCACATTCGATGCGAAAAGTGGAAAAGTGGGGTCAGATACGAATGGCACTTACTTAAGC